>Ga0206116_1000037_pt1 | contig 263097 bp, 230 predicted proteins | sample 3A1Ametagenome_FD_178000 | JGI IMG/M metagenome (GOLD analysis project Ga0206116, IMG submission 178000) | Enriched microbial communities from leaf-cutter ant dump, University of Wisconsin, Madison, United States - 3A1A | ecosystem: Environmental > Terrestrial > Nest > Insects nest > Nest dump...
AGTGGACGATGCCTATACAAAATTGGGGTATTGTTTTAAACCAATTTATGATTATATTTGAAAAAAGGCTCAGATTATAAATCCAAGCCATAACTTTTTAACTTACACACTTAATGGGATAGTGTCAATTTTAAATAATATATGTGAGACTGTAAAATTAACTGATATTCACTAGTTTATCCAAATGTTGCTATAATCTTCTTAGAAGGCTCATAACCATTTTCAGCAGCTTTTTTGAACCAATATAAAGCTTTGTCTTTATCTCTTTCCACTATCTCACCTTGCATATAGAAAAGCCCTAAATTATGTTGTGATTGTGCGTGTTCTTGATTTGAAGCTTTCTCATACCAGTAAAAAGCTGTTTTTAAGTTATTTTGAACTCCTAATCCTTGTAAATACAAATTTCCCAATTGATATTGCGCATCTTTATCTCCTTTATTTGCAGATTGCTCAAACCAATACTTAGCTTTTTCAAATTCTTGTTTTTTGAAATAAAGTGTTGCTAAGTTGTATTGTGACTCTGCATCTTCTGGATAATCAGATGCGTTGAAGGAATTACTTCTTGGTTGGGAAATTTGACTTTCAGGTTCCGTATAGAAGCCATTATATAACCTATAAACTATATAGACTACTATTCCAATCCCAATTAATGTGTTAATTGTTTCCATTTAATTAAGTTTTATAGTTACTATTGATTTTTACAAATATCAATGCTATAGGGAACACATTAAGTGTTCATTTATTAAATTATAATTTTACAAACTAAACCTGCCATATATGGCAATACAACGCGCTAATATAAGCAGTTGATTTGACTTGTCAAATATGTCAAGTCGTGAAAAAAGAAATAATTTTAAAAAAAGTAGGTAAAAGGATTAAAGAATTGCGTGTTTCTAAAGGAATGACTCAAATTCAGCTTGTTATCAAGATGGAAGAAAATGAAGGCAAAATTGATACAACCAATATTTCAAGAATTGAAGCTGGAAGAACCAATCCTACTCTTTATACTCTGCACAGAATTGCTACTGCTTTGGAAGTTGATTTAATTGATTTGGTAAATATTCAAAAATAAATTCTTGTATCTTATAGGTACTAAAATATCATTCACTCGAATAAAATAGCACAAATAAAAAAACAGCTACAAAAAAGATTTGTAACTGTTTGATTTTTAATGTGGGAGCAGAGGGGTTCGAACCCCCGACCCTCTGCTTGTAAGGCAGATGCTCTGAACCAGCTGAGCTATGCTCCCATTTCCATTGAGCTTATCGGCTCAAAAAGGGACTGCAAATATAAGTTCAATTTTCAGTTCTGCAAATAATTTCATCAAATTTGGACAATTTTTTTTTAAGACTTAATTTCGTCGCCTCAACCATAAACAAATATGGGAAAAAACAAACTGAAAAGATTCGCCGAAAACCGGACCTTTGCCAATGTGTTTCAACCCAAAAGGGATGAAATGATCAGCGGTTTTGACCTGAAGGGAAATTGGAACAAAGCGGTTTTTGGAAACAATCATCCCATTGTCCTTGAACTCGGCTGCGGAAAAGGCGAATATACGGTCGCACTGGCAGAAAAATATCCGGACAAAAATTTTATCGGCATTGACATCAAAGGCGCAAGATTCTGGCGCGGCGCAAAAACAGCCATCGAAAATCAAATTGAAAATGCCGCCTTTCTGCGTACACAAATCGAACTCATTGACCATGCTTTTGCCGAAAATGAAGTCAGCGAAATATGGATTACTTTTCCCGACCCTCAAATCAAATATCGGCGAACCAAACACCGCCTCACCCACCCCGATTTCCTGGAGAAATACAAAAAAGTCCTGAACAGGGACGGACTGGTACACCTCAAAACCGACAGTGAATTTCTGCATGGATACACTCATGGCATCCTTCAGCTGCTTGGACATAAAATATTGATTTCCAGCCACGATGTATATCATCCCGACAATCGGGAACTGCCCAAAGAAATTACAGCTGTTCAGACTTTCTATGAACAGAAATTTCTGGAAGAAAACAAAAAAATTACTTACATCCGGTTTCAATTACAATAATTCAGGTGTGATTCCCGCCCGAAGCTTCGCAGAGAAAAGATGATTCAAAAAACGCATTGGAATCAAATACGTTTTTCGGTGAAACTTGAAAAAGACTCTAAATTATTGACTTAATCATTTATAATAAAAAGTTTACGGATTCAGCAAAATTATTTTCCTTAATTTCGTGGCTTATCAAATGATTAACACTATGAAAAAATTCAAATTATTACTGTTGGTTTCAACAATGGCTGTCAGCGCCTATTCGCAAAATCCGGATTGGTTTTATGCAACAACCGACTCACAAAGTGCGCAGATTCTGAAATCAGAATTTCCGGAACAGATTCAAATTCTTGAAACCGAAAATTCAGTCTCGGCTGTTTATATGACCAAAGAGGTTTCTGTGAAACTGAAAGAGAACGGAAACCTGCACGGACCGGGATATATTTACAGAAAGGACAAAAATTCCGCCATTAGCGCAATCAGTAAAGTCAATGAATCAGATATGAAGATTCTTGATTTTACGATCGATCAGGATGCTTATGTCAACCAGGTCATCAGTCAGCCAAATGCTGAAAACATCGGAAATACAATTGTCAATCTTCAAAATTACGGAACAAGATTCAACACCAAGCCAGCCGGTGTACAGGCTTCCCACGATATCAAAGACTGGTGGCAGGGGATGGCTGACGATGCGGGACGGAGCGACATTACGGTAGAAGCTTTCAACCATGGATTTACAGATCAGATTTCGGTGATTCTGACCATACCCGGCAGCGAATTTCCGGATGAGATTGTTATAATCGGCGGACATTTGGACAGCGGTGATTATTGGATTCAGGATTATGCACCCGGTGCAGACGACAACGGATCGGGTATTGCAACCCTGACTGAAATTCTGAGGGTTCTGCTTGCAAATAATTTTTATCCGAAACGTACCGTTCAAATCATGGGCTATGCAGCCGAAGAAATTGGTTTGTACGGTTCGGCCGATATTGCAGAATCTTATGCAGCTTCAGGCAAAGACGTGAAATCAGTTGTACAGTTTGACATGACCAACTACAACGGTTCTGCATTTGATATTGCGTTAATTGCTGACGGTGCATATACTTCGGGGGTACTCAATCTGTATCTGATCGATCTGCTTGAACATTACAATTCAAGCGGTGAACATAAGATTACTTATGATTTTTCTTATTGCGGATATGCCTGTTCCGATCACGTGAGCTGGACAGAAAACGGATATATGGCTTCATTCCCGTTTGAAGCTGCAATGAACGAAGACAATCCGAATATCCACACCACCAATGATACTTATGAAGCGATGGGAAGCACTGCAGCACATTCTGTGAAATTTGCAAAACTCGGTCTTGAATACCTGATCGAAACTGCAAAAGTTGCCAATATGGGTACAAATGAAACCAATGCGCCAAAACTGATGATTGCCGTAAAAGACAGAAACCTGATTTATGATTTGGGTAAACTGACTCCATTTACCAATTCGGTGGTTGTATTTGATGCGGCTGGCAAAAAGCTGATTCAAAAGGACAAATTGGATGTCAAAGGAAACATTTCGCTTCAGGGGCTGCCAAACGGATTCTATATCGCGGTATTCAAAGACAAAGACGGAAAAGCTTATTCAAAGAAATTCCTGATCAAATAAATTAAAGTCACCTAAAAAACAATAAAAAAGACCTCTCTGCGGAAGGTCTTTTTTTGTGGAATTTAGTAATCGGCTCTCACAGGAACCGTTAAGATTTACTGATTTATTCTTTAATTTTCTGAATAAATCTTCGGCCGATTTTATGCTAAAACATGGTTTTGAACCAATCCTGAAACATGTTGCCAAAAATCGGAACCGGTTTCTTTTCGTTATTAATCGCGCCCAAAAATCCAATCAGCCAAAGAACGAACAAGCCGATATAAAAGAGATTGATGAACAATCCAATAAATGGAAGCACAAATATTAACATCAAAACAACAATGTAGATTGCCAAAGACAGCACAATCAATCCTGCATTCTGTCTGAGGTGGAAACTTGTGTATTCTGTTTTTTCCTGTCGGGTTGCAAGTACAATAATCCATCCGATCAAGGTCAGATAACTTACAATTCCCATCGTTTTTTCATCCATTCCGGATGATGAAGAGCCTCCTCCTGCCGGGCCCTGATTTGCAGCGTTTTCATCCATAATTATAGAATTTAGTAATCACAAAAATAGCTTATTTTTTTGATTATCCAATATTTATCTGTTGGTCAGAAACTATAAACGTATTATTCTTAATCGTATATTTGCACCGAATCGGTGTCCTGTTGGTGATGACGGGATGAAAAGGGAATTTCGGTGAGAATCCGAAGCTGTCCCCGCAACTGTAAGTTCAAAAAGATGCTTTTACTTCATGCCACTGTTCGTTAAAAGCGGATGGGAAGGCAAAAAGCTGAACGAGCCAGGAAACCTGCCGGTTCACGAACCCTTAATTGAATGCTTTCGGCGGAAAGGCAGCGGACACTATGAAAAAGTTTGCTTTAATTGTGGTTTTTATTTTTGGTTCTGCCAATACAAATGCGCAGCAGGACACCATCAGTCTTGAAAGTGTACAACTGTCGGATTCGTATCTTAATTTTGCAGAAACCAAAGAAAAAATCCTAATCTCTGATTCAATTCTTCAAAGAAACGGAAGTTCGCTGAGCTCATTGCTCAATTTTAATTCACTGATATATTTGAAAGAAAACGGCGCAGGAATGGTCTCTTCGCCTTCGTTCAGAGGTACGACCGCTTCACAAACCGCTGTGATCTGGAACGGAATTAACATCAATTCAAGAACACTTGGGCAGTCTGATTTCAATACAGTCAATCCTTTGGCTTATGACAATCTGGTCATCAGGGCAGGCGGCGGAAGCATTGCCTACGGCAGCGGTGCTATCGGCGGAAGTGTCCATTTGAACAATGAATTAAATTACAGAAAAGGTTTTGAAAATCGTCTTTTTGCAGCTTACGGAAGTTTTGATACATATTCCACCAATTTCAAATCGAGCTGGTCGGATGATAAAATCAGTCTGAATCTGAACATCGACAGAGTCGGATCAGACAATGATTTTAAATATCCGAATTCAGACCAAAAAAATCTGAACGGAAAATATTACAGCAACAGCCTGAGTCTTGGTGCGGCTTATAAAATCAATCCGAAACACGAATTGAGGTTTCTCGGAAATCTATTTGACGGCGACCGTCAGTTTTCATTGATTTCACCCAATGCGCTGCCTGCAAAATATCATGACTACAATACCCGCAGCATGATCGAATGGGTTGGCAGATTCGGATCGTTTTGGTCAGAACTCAAACTTGTCCGTTTGGGAGAGGAATTCAAATATTATCCAAACATTCATTCAAAAAATTATGAATTTGGAGATTCTGAAAGTTGGATTGCAAAATATAATCTGAAATACAAAATCAAAAATATTTATGCCGCTCTGATTGCTGACTATGACTACAGTCGGGTGAAAGGCTCAAGCATTCGGTTTGCAAAAAGAAATACAGCCTCGGCCGGGCTGCTGTTCAAACACAGACCTTTCAGAAATCTTTTGTATGAAGCAAGTGTCCGTCAGGAATTTTCTGACAGTTATACCGCGCCGATTTTGTATTCATTGGGTATCAGCTGGGATGCTTTTGAATTTTACAAAATCAGTTTCAACGCTTCAAAAGATTTCAGAATGCCGACATTTAATGATTTGTTTTGGCCGGGCAGCGGAAATCCGGATTTGAAATCAGAAACTTCCTATCAGTTTGAAATCGGAAATCAATTCAAGTTCAACCGTTTCATTATCAATTTGAACGCATACAGCAATGAGGTCACAAATCTGATCCAGTGGGTTCCTTCGGGCAGCATTTCGGTTCCGGAAAATGCAGCTAAAGTCAGTATCAGAGGAATTGAAGTTCTGATGGATTACAATCTCGAATTCAACCAACATCATTTTAATCTGAATGCAGCTTATGCTTATACAAAATCTGAAAACAAAAACCTTGGGAAACAGCTGATTTATGTGCCGTTTCACAAGGCAACTGCCTCGGCAGGATATTCGCACAAACGTTTTTCGGTTTATTACCAGCTGATGTTGAACGGAAAAGTTTATACCGATTCTCAAAATACAAAAGAAATCAAAGGATACAATATTTCCAATCTGGGTGCAGAATGGAATTTTGGTCAAAAAAGAAATCTGATGCTGGGTGTACAGCTTAGAAATATTTGGGACAAAGCCTATCAGAATGTGATGAATCGGTGGATGCCCGGAAGAAATTACAATATCTATATCAATTTAAAATTTTAAAAATGAGAAAATTCAGTAAATTTTTATGCTTTGGACTGGCGCTGTCAGCCCTGTTTTTGGCTTCATGCAGCAGCGATGATGATGGTGGGCAGCCCATGCCCGACGATGCTGTATTTCAGCACGGAGTTTTTATTTTGAACGAAGGAAATTTTGGTGCCGGAAATGCATCGGTTGATTTTTTGTCAACCGATGGTGTTGTCACCCACGATATCTATTCGCTGATCAACAATGAACCTCTTGGCGATGTGGCACAGAGTATTTATATGGACGGCGATTTGGCTTATATTGTGCTCAACGGTTCTGCAAAAATTGAAATCGTAAATCGCTATTCATTCGAAAAAGTCGGTACTGTTAGTACAGGACTGGTTAATCCGAGATATATGACCATCCTCAACGGCATGGCTTATGTAACCAACTGGGGTGACCCAACCGATCCGTCAGATGATTTTGTGGCTGTAATCAATCTTTCAAATTTTACTGTCAGCTCTACCATCACTGTTTCGGAAGGACCTGAACAGATTGTTTCTGCCAACAACAGGATTTATGTAGCACACATGGGCGGATGGAATTTTGGAAACACGATTTCTGTCATCAATCCGGGAACCAATTCTGTTTCTTCAACCATACAAACCGGCGATGTCCCCGAATCTCTGATTGCTTCAAATGATTTTCTGTATGTACTCTGCAGCGGTAAACCGGACTGGTCGGGTGAAGAAACCGTCGGCAGTCTGATTATGTTTGATACAAATACAAATATGCAGCTTTCCACCGTTCCTTTTGCGCTTGGAATTCATCCCACCAAACTGGTGACCGACGGAAATATGCTTTATTATACCGAAGCAGATATCGTCAAAGCGGTTGATATGCTGGATATGAACAACAGCACCACGCTGTTCTCTACTTCACCTCAGGGTGTGTTCGGCGCGTACGGACTGGCTGTCAGCAACGGTAAAGTTTATATAGGCGATGCCGGAGATTACACTTCAGACGGCAGGATTTTGATTTATTCCACCACCGGAAATCTGATCGAAACTCACACCGCCGGACTGTTGCCAAACAATTTTGGTTTTAATCATTAAATTTTTTGTCCTCCAGGATCAATTGCCCCGAAAAATTTTTTCGGGGCTTTTTATTTTTTGACGTATATTGTTTCCCTTAATCTGATATAAACTATGAAAAAACTCATTTTAATCCTGACCATCGTTTCGTTTACATTAACAGGCTGCAACCGGATTTCGGAAGGCTCACCATCCGGTGAACAGTCAATAGAAACCGCACCCGGACTGACGGGTGAAAAAGTTTTGATTCGGCTAAAACCAAAGGTGGGCGACAGCCAAAATCTGATGGTGACGCTCAATATGAAATCCGAAGATGAGAACGAAATGAATGTCAGTATGATTTCAAAAATCGATATGGGCGCTGTCAATCGTGAAGATTCGGTTTTTACTTATGAACTGAAATACAAATCGATCAAAATGAATATACAGGCAGGTACGATGGAAATGGAATTTGACTCGGATTCAAAAGAACAAAGTCCGATGGGTTCAATACTGAGAGAACAGATGAAAGGATTGCTCGACAATCCCATTCTGATGAAAATGGATCAGATGGGCAGAGTGCTTGAATTCAAACTCCCCGGAAATTTCACCAGCGACCAGACCGGTGATCTGAGTTCTGTAATCTTACCGCTGCCCGAACATCCGGTTGGCGTCGGCGACAGCTGGATCGCAGAAAAACCGTTTGAAGGCTTGGGTAATATGGAAATGAAAATGACGGTCGAAAAAATCACGGTCGATTTCGTACAAATCAAAACCACCGGTTTAATCAATAAAAATGATAAAAACAGTTCATTTGAAGGCAACTACAAGCTCGACCGGAAAACCGGTTTTACAAAAGACGGTGTCATGAATATGAAACTTGATTCAGAGGGTAAAAAAATGGATGTCAAAATAGAATTTAAAGCAATTTAAACCTTTTTTATAGCTTTCCGGTTTAAATCGGTCATTTGAGCCGATTATTAAGCTATTTTATCCAAACTGATATTTAGAAACAGCTTAAATTTGTAGCCGATGAAAGTTTTTCAAAATATTTCGGAAGCAAAACACATTAAAAATCCGGTGCTCACACTCGGTGTCTATGATGGCATTCATCTCGGACACCAGGCGATCATCAGCCAACTCAACAGGATTGCAGAAGAAATCGGAGGCGAAAGTGTACTGCTTACTTTTGAGCCTCATCCGAGGATTACACTCAACAAAGGCGCGGAAAGTCTGCAACTGCTGACACTGACTGACGAAAAAACCGAACTGCTGAAAAATTACGGTCTTCAAAATCTGATTATTCATCCGTTTACAAAAGAATTTTCACAGTTCGGCGCAGATGATTTTGTAAAACTTCTGGTTGATGAAATCGGAATTCACAGCATAGTAATCGGTTATGACCATCATTTTGGAAAAAACCGTTCGGGCGATTTTTACGAATTGAGCAGGCTTTCAAAAATTTACGGTTTTGATTGTGTAAAAGTGGATGAAGTCAAATTTGAAGGCAATCATATCAGTTCGACCCAAATCAGAAATTCACTTTTGGAAGGCAATCTTGAATTTGCAAAAAAAGGACTGAATAGAAATTACAGCCTCAAAGGAACTGTTGTGGACGGCGATAAACTTGGCAGAACTTTAGGTTATCCGACTGCAAATCTCAAAGTCGGAAAATACAAACTCATTCCCGGAAACGGTGTTTATATCGTCAAAGTATTTATTAGTGATGAAGTTTTTAAAGGTCTGCTCAGCATCGGTACAAGACCCACTGTATCAAATACAAATGAAAAAAGAAATGAAGTTTATATCCTTGATTTTGACCGTGATATTTACGGAAAAGAAATCAAAATTGAATTCTTCAAAAAACTCAGAGACGATCTGAAATTTGATTCAATCGAAGAATTGATCGGTCAGATGAATCTCGATAAAGCGGAAGCCGAAAAATTTATTTTCAACTGATTTTTTAAGCCAGCATTGCTTTTACACCCGGCAGTTCTTTTCCTTCCAGGCTTTCGAGCATTGCACCGCCACCGGTTGAAACATAGCTGACTTTTTCTGTGAATCCGTATTGTTTGACAAATGCTGCAGAATCACCGCCGCCAACCAGTGAAAATGCGCCGTTTTTGGTTGCTTCTGCAACGGCTTCACCCAATTTGACGGTTCCTTTTGCAAAATTCGGCATTTCAAATACACCAACCGGACCGTTCCACAAAATCGTTTTTGACTGTAAAATCACTTCAGAAAAAATTTCATTCGTTCTCGGTCCCACATCCAGTCCCATCCAGCCATCCGGAATTTCATCGACCGCCGTGATCTGTGTTTTTGCATCATTGCTGAAACTGTCAGCCACCACATTGTCAACCGGAAGATACAAACCGACTTTGTGATTTTTGCATTCTTCCATTACTTCCAAAGCCAGCTCCAATTTGTCTTCTTCTACCAGTGAATTTCCGATTTGACCGCCTTTGGCTTTGATAAAAGTATAAGTCATTCCGCCACCAATAATCAGATTGTCAATCTTTGGCAGTATGTTTTCAATGATTGTAATTTTTGATGAAACTTTTGCACCGCCCAGAATTGCTGTAACCGGATGCCGATTTGATTTCAGAATATTATCGATTGCCTTCAATTCGCCTGCCAGCAGATATCCGAAACATTTTGCATTTGGAAAATATTTTGCAAGAACCGAAGTTGAAACATGATTTCTGTGTGCTGTCCCAAAAGCATCGTTGATATAAAAATCACCCAATTCAGACATTCTTCTCGCCAGTTCTTCGTCACCTGCAGCTTCTTCTTTGTTGAATCTCAGATTTTCAAGCATCAGAATTTGTCCGGGTTTCAGTTCAGCTGCTTTTTTTTGTGCGTCTTCACTCACAATTGCATTTGCAACCGTAACCGGAGCATTCAAAGCTTTGCTGACTGTGGAGGCAATATGAGTCAGTGAAAATTTGTCTTCAAATCCATTTTTTGGTCTTCCCAAATGAGTCATCAGTATGACAGAACCACCATCGTTCAAAACTTTTTCAATGGTCGGTTTTGAAGCCAGGATTCGGGTAGAATCGGTTACATTCAGATGCTCATCCTGAGGAACATTAAAATCAACTCTGATTAGAACTTTTCTATCTTTGAAGTTGAAATCATCAATCGTTTTCATAGAAATATCTTTAAGTGGTTATTGAACGAAACAAAATTAAAAAATAAATTGTCATCAGCGATTTTTGTTTTGCACAAACCAATATATATCATCATATATTTTTAAAAATTTAAAAAAAAAGAAAATGATAATGTATATATAGCGCTGTTCATTTGTGGATAAATAAATTTCAGTTTAATTTATCATTGCATGATTAACAAAATCGTTTTTGTAATTTTGCTTTTGAATGAGATGATTGTAGGTTTATCAACATTCTTTGTTAATTGTTGAAATTCGTTTTTTTTGATAAATTGAATGCTCTGAGATGAGGATAAAGCTGTGAATAAGAAACGTGCCACAATGAAAAGTTTTCCTTGACTTTGATTGATTTTTTTTCATATAAAAACAGTTTTAAGAAAAACAAAAAATTATGTGACAATTCTGTTAATATTAATGGACGGCTTATCAACAAACTTTTAAATATCGTCAGAATTGAAAATGAATCAATTGTAATTTTTGAAAAAATCAGATGTTAATAACTGTAATATTATGAAAATAGCCATCGGTTCCGATCATGCAGGATTTGAATACAAAGAGAAAATTAAACAATACTTATCAGATAAAGGTATTGAGGTACAGGATTTTGGAACATTTTCCACCAATTCTGTTGATTATCCCGATTTTGCTCATCCTGTTTCTTCTGCAGTTGAAAATCAGGAAGCAGATCTTGGTGTACTTCTTTGCGGAAGCGGCCAGGGAGTGAGCATGAGTGCCAACAAACATCAGCAAATCAGATGTGCGCTTTGCTGGAATACAGATATTGCCAGACTCAGCCGGCAGCACAACAATGCAAACATCATTGCTTTTCCTGCCCGTTTTGTGGCTTATGAATACGCAATTGAAATGCTCGAAGTGTTTTTAAATACCCAATATGAAGGTGGAAGACATGACAAACGTGTGGACAAAATCAGCTGTTCGTAATCAGATTTTGTCAACTTTTTTCAAAACAAAACTGTTCCAAAAAGCTTTGAATCCGAAATTGGATATATAGTAATTGTATTTCGGAATTATTCTTTTCAGTTCATAACTGATTTGTCTGAATAATTTTGCTTTTCTGAGCATAGGATCGTGCTGAATCTGTGAACCTGCCGGAAAACCTTTGATTAGCGAGGGAAGCAGATTATAAATTTTCAGATTATATTCCCAGGGATGCTGCAGTTCGCAGTCGATCGGTCTTCTGATGATTGGTTTTTAACGAATTGTTTTGTCCAAAAATTTTTTTGCACCTTTTCTTGTCCAAACTGCCGCAATCGTTGTAATCGGAATGCTCGTCCCGCAAACGCCTATAAAATGGTCTGTATTTCTGACTTCTTTTATCTTTATATAGCGTCTTCTGCTGTTGAGTTTGAGTACATCCCACCGGTTTTTTTGATCCAATTCATCGTATTGTGAAAGCGTTTCTTCAATGATTGATTTCAAATTTTCGGGCAGAATTGCGTCATCTTCAATGATTAATCCAAATTCGTAATCAGATTCCAAAAACTTCTGAAGCGTCTCGACATGACTCAGATAACAGCCGATTTCGCCCGAAATCAAATCTCTGTCGTATTTGTTTTTTACGATATATTCGTCGCCTTTCAGATTTTTTGCATCAACAGCAGAAATTCTTTCATAATCGATTCCTGTTTTTTCAAATTCTTTTTTCATCCGTTCGAGCCTTTCAACAGCTCTGTCCAGATTGATCAGATAAGCCCGGTATTTTGGGAGATTCTGCATAGTTCATGTGAGTTGGTCAAAAATACATAAAAATTTATACTTATCATTCGAATGAATTATTTTGGTTTTATAATTGATTAGATTACATAAATTCATTTGAAAACTTAAAAAATTCATCTGACTATACAACCGAAAGTTTAACTTTACAACCTATTAAACACAGAATGTCAAAGAAAAAACATCATTCAAAAAGCAAACGAACCACAGTCGGAAAATACAGTGGAAGCATTATTGAGTTTTTGCTGAAACATCCCGGCAAATCAATGAATTACAAACAGATTGCTTCGGGTCTTAAAATCACCAACAGCAATCAGCGCGATCTGCTGATCAAGGATTTGACTGCATTGGCGGTTGCCGAAAAAATTCAGGAAAAAGAACGTGGAAAATATACGCTCAATCCGGACAAACATCAAATGGTCGGAACCATTGACATCACTCAGAGCGGTACTGCCTATGTGGAAGTTGACGGTTTGGATGAAGACATTCAGATTCCGAAAAACAAAAGAAAAAATGCACTTCAGGGCGATTTGGTTCAGATATTTGTTTATCCGAACACCAAAAAAGAACAACGTACAGAAGGTGAAGTTATCGCTGTTCTCAAACGTTTCAAAAAACTGTTTACCGGGATTTTTGAGAAACAGACCAGTGGAAAATACGGTTTTGTGGTAACCGACCGACGTGCGATTCCGGTTGATTTTTACATTCCAAAAGATAAATTTAAGAATGCAGAAGACGGTCAGAAAGTGATTGTAGAACTCAAAGACTGGCCGGATAATGCAGATCATCCGTTTGGAGAAATTGTAGAAATTCTCGGCGATCCGGATTCAACCGAAGCAGAAATGAATTCGATACTGGTCGAATACAATCTGCCGCTTGATTTTCCCGAAGAAGTAAAAAGAGAAGCCGAAGAGCTCGATGTTGAAATCAAAGAAGAAGAAGTCAAAAACCGTCGAGATATGCGTTCGGTGAGCACTTTCACCATAGACCCGAAAGATGCAAAAGATTTTGACGATGCGCTTTCGTTCAGAACTTTGGAAAACGGAAATTTTGAAGTAGGGGTTCATATTGCGGATGTGACCCATTATGTAAAACCGGGGACTTCGCTCGATCAGGAAGCTTATCAGAGGGGAAATTCAATCTATCTTGTGGACCGCACCATACCGATGCTGCCCGAAAAGCTGAGCAATATTGCCTGTTCGCTTCGTCCGGATGAAGACAAATATACTTTTTCTGCGATTTTTGAAATGGACAAAAACGCAAAGGTTTTGAAACAGTGGTTTGGGAGAACTGTGATCCGCTCAGACCGAAGATTTACTTATGAAGAAGCACAGGAAGTGATTGAAACCGGAATTGGAGATTTCAAAGACGAAATCATTATGCTCAACAATCTGGCAAAAATCCTGAGAAAAAAGAGGATGGACGATGGTGCAATCACATTTGACAAAGTGGAAGTAAAATTTGATTTGGATGAAAATCTGAATCCGATCGGAACTTATTTCAAAATGATGAAAGATTCAAACCACCTGATCGAAGAGTTTATGCTGCTTTGCAACCGAAAAGTTTCTGAATTTGTTTCGCTGAACAAAGACGGAAAAATTACTGAAAACACTTTTGTATATCGTGTTCACGACGATCCTGATATAGATAAACTTCAGGATCTCAGACTGTTTATCAAACAGTTTGGTTACAATCTGGATTTGAGCAATCACAAAACGATAACACGTTCGATGAACCAGCTTCTGGCAGATGTCAAGGGAAAACCCGAAGAAAATCTGATTGAAACTCTGGCAGTGAGAACCATGAGCAAAGCCAAATATTCGACCGAGAATTCTGTCGGACATTACGGTTTGGCATTCAGATATTATTCTCATTTCACCTCACCGATTAGACGTTATCCCGATATAATGGCACATCGTCTGTTGCAGCATTATCTGGACGGAAAGAGTTCACAAAATGCGGCTCCGCTCGAAGAAAAATGCATTCACTGTTCACTGACCGAGAAACAGGCGACAGACGCCGAAAGAGATTCGGTTAAATTCATGCAGGTCAAATATATGGAGCAGTTTGTGGGCGATGAATTTTACGGTTATATCACCGGTGTTCAGGAATACGGAATCTTTGTGGAGATTCCCGAAACCCGCTGTGAAGGCCTGGTCAGACTGAGAGGAATCAGTGAAGATACATTCTATTTTGATCAGAAAAACTATTCGATAGTGGGCAGACGAACCGGTATCACCTATCAGTTGGGCGACAAAGTGATGGTGAAAGTGGCAAAGGCAGATTTGAGGAACAAACAGTTGGATTTTGAACTGATTGGCTGATCTTGGTTTTTCAAATGGTTTAACAATTCACTAATCATAATATCATTAAATTGCAGACCAAATGGAGCTGGTCACTTCTGCCATATTAATTGGAATCTTGCTCAGTCTGATCCTGATTGGGCCTGTCTTTTTTATGCTGCTGCAAACAAGCGTCAGCCGTGGGTGGAAATCTGCAATCATACTCGATCTGGGCGTTTTGACAGCGGACATTCTCTGTATTTTTATTGCTTATTACGGAAGCAAGGATTTGGCAACTGCGATTCAGAACAATCCTTCGATTTATATTTTCGGCGGCTTTTTTATACTGATTTACGGTTTGGTGATGTATATGTCAAAACCAAATCTGAAAATGAGAAATCTGACTGACAGCAGTAAAAATTATTTCAAAACCTTTATCAACGGCTTCTTTCTCAATATTTTAAACATTGGTGTTATTGTATTTTGGTTTTTTGTGGTCAGCACCATCGTGATTCAATACCCCCGACCGGGCGATACTTTTTTGTTTATGGCAATTGTTCTGGCAACTTTTTTTGGTCTTGATTTGGTAAAGATCATGCTGGCGCACAAGGTCAAAGAAAGCTTTACAGTCAGACGGGTTTTTTATTTTAAAAAAACAATCGGATTTATACTGATTATCTTTGGTCTGATTGTGATTTTGAAAGGTTTCGGCGTATTTTCAAATATTGATGAACAGATTGAAAACCGGATTCAAAAAGGAGTTACGCACGACGAAAAACCGGCAGAAACACTGTTTTCAATTCCTTTTAAATAATTTTATTGGTTAAATTTTCAGTCGGCTGAATTTCCGTCCAACGTTCAAACAGATAAAAATTCGGCTGAAGCCAAATTCTTTTTAATGGATGTGCTAAAGTAATTTCTCAATTTTTTCAACAATCATTTCGGGACTGATATTTTTGAAATAATCGATTTTTGGCGCATTTTTCGGTTCTTTTCCATAGACCGAAGTCGGTCTTTGGGTCAGGCTTTCATCCTGAATCACATTTTCATCATCCTGACCGTAACCCAAAAATCCCATGAACGGATGGGTATTTCCCCAGATTGAAATCACCGGTGTTCCGACGATCGAAGAAAGATGCATATTGGCAGAATCCATAGAAACCATCAGTTTGAGCCGGCTGATGATTTCGAGTTCTTTTGTCAGATTATATTTTCCGGCCACCGAAATTATATTCGGATTGAGCTTTTGCCATTCTTTTAATTCCTGACTTTCCGCTTTGCTGCCAAACAGATAGACTTTCATACCTTTTTTGGCGATTTTCAGCGCCACTGACTTCATTTTATCAATCGGATATTGTTTTCCTTCATACATTGCAAAAGGCGCGATTCCGACCGCATTTTCTTTTTCGGAATGATTGCTGAGCCGGTTTGAAAGTTTCAGGTCAAAACCGAGTTTTCTAAATACATCCGCATATCTTTCGGTCATCGGTTTCAGCTGTTTTTTGAGTTTATAACCCTGTCTGACAAGCTGGTTTCTTTCCTTCCGTGCTTTGTCAAGGATTTCAATCTTTTTTGGGTTCAGGAATTTTCTGATAATCTGTGTTCTGAGTACATTGTGCAAATCTGCTGTCAAATCAAAACCCGCCGTTTTCAAATCTTTTGAAAGTTTGTACAGCCCGATGACCCCTTTGTATTTCTTTTTCAAATCGGCCGGAAAAAATTCGAGTCGCTGAATTCCTTCAAACAGCGGTTGAAACTGTGGTCTTGAAACAAACAGAATTTCAGTTTCGGGGAACTGTTCAAGAAATTCTCTGATGACGGGAACGCACATTGCGACATCGCCCATCGAGCTGAAACGAAAAACCAGTATGCGCTGTTTCTGACTCATAGAGTTCTTTCAAATCTTGATTGTTCATCCTCATTCTCCGAATCCAGATTTTCAAGCGTCAGACCTCTTCTCAGGCTGATTTTGATTTTTTCCATTTCTTCTTTTGAAGCCGAAATATATTCTTCCAGATTCTGACTGTATTTTGATAATTTTCTGACCGATTTGTTGTCGGCAATCGTAAAGATTTCACCCTGCTGAACAGCTTCTTTGTGTCTGAAACCCAATTCTTCGAGCACATCCACACCCAACTGAACCGCAGTATTGAAATTCTCGCGATAAATGTGGGTATAACCTTTGTTCAGATAATTGTAGGCATCATAACGATCTTTTGTTCTGATAAAAATTTTCAGATTTGGAAAATTCTGATTCACCAGTTCAATCAGTCTTCTGTTTGCTTCGGGCGGATCAAGCGCAGCAATCAGTATATCTGCCTTGTCAGCTTTTGCGGCTTTGAGCGTATTCAGATTGGTTGCATCACCGTAATAAACATTGTAGCCCAATTTTCTGAGCAGTTCAATCCGTTCGCTGTCTTTGTCGAGAACCGTTGCACTGAAACCGCTGAATTTGATCAGTCTGCCGACCGTATTTCCAAAATCTCCATAACCTGCGATAATGATTCTTTTTGAATCCAGATCTTCAAAACTGTATTCCGGATCGTCCTGAAAACCGCCTGCCTTTATCTTTACCATACCCATCATCGGTACAATCCATTTTTCATTGACCACCAAAAACAGCGGGGTGATTGTCATCGTCAGTGCGGTGGTTGCAAACAGCAGATCCGTCCATTCTTTTGGAATCAGCTGCAACTGAAGGCTGATGCTCAAAATCACAAATGCAAACTCACCGATTTGAGAAAGCAGGATTGCAAACAGTATATTTTGATTGAGTTTGAGTCTGAAAATAAAACCGGTAATCATCAGTACCACTCCTTTGATCAGAATCACACCCAGTGTAAGTTCAAGTATTTTGAGCGGTTCATGGATAATCAGTTTGAAGTTGATGGTCGATCCGACTGCGAGAAAAAACAGACCGAGCAGCAATGCTTTGAACGGTTCTATATCGCTCTCAAGCTGATGGCGGAATTCGCTGTTCGCCAATGCAACACCTGCCATAAACGCACCCAGAGCCGGACTCAGTCCCACATAATTCATCAGCACAGATACACCGATAACCAGCATCAGCGCCGAAGAAGTAAACAATTCGCTGACCTGAAGTCTTGCAATGTATTTAAAAAAAGGATTGACGATATAATTGGCTACAAAAAAAATCAGTCCGATTGCAGATATGATGGCAAGTGTTTTCATCCATCCGGGCGCACCGTCCAGCAGAGCCCCTTCGAGATTCTCGGTTGGAATAATAACCGATTTTGCAGCCAATAGCGGTAAAACCGCTAAGATTGGGATGACCATGATGTCCTGAAAAAGCAAGACCGAAAAACTCGATTTGCCCGAAGGTGTTTTGGTCAGTCCTCTTTCAGACAAAGTCTGCATAATGATTGCTGTCGATGACATGGCAACCGCCGCACCGATTGCAATTGCGGTTCCTTTACTCGAATTGACAAAATGAAGCGAAATCGGAATGACAAGGAGTATGGTTCCAAACAATTGAATACCACCGATACCCAATATTTTTTTTCTCATCTTCCACAAATCATTCGGGTCGAGTTCAAGACCAATCAGGAAAAGCATCATCACTACTCCGAATTCGGCTGCGTGCATGATGTCCTGTGCTTCGTCTCCGCTCGACATTCCGATGTATTTTCCAAGCACGAACGGCCCGATCAGCATTCCGGCGAGCAGATATCCCAACACCGACCCCAGACCAAGTCTTTTGGCAATCGGCACGCAGACAATTGCTGCCAGCAGGTAAATGAACGCTTGGTATAAAGTGACCTCTCCCATCTATTTCTTTATTTTGGATCGGTAAGCAATTGCATAAAATTTAAATTGTTTGATCATTGCCAGCAGACCGTTTGCACGGGTGGGCGAAAGAAATTCCTGAAGACCGATTTTTTCGACAAAATCGGTATCTGAGTTTAAAATATCTTCGGGTTTTTGGTTGCTGTAAATTCTGACCAGCAACGCAGCCAGTCCTTTTGGCAGGATCGCATCGCTGTCTGCTTCAAAAACAATTTTACCGTCTTCCATTTTTGCATCAAGCCAGACGGTTGACTGACAGCCTCGGATTACTTTTTCATCCGATTTTTTCTCATCCGGCAGTTGTTTCAAATTTTTTCCGAGTTCAATCAGGTATTCATATCTGTTTTCCCAGTCATCAAACATCGAAAACTCATCAATTATCTCGTTTTGTATCTCTTTTATTGTCATCAGACAAAGATAAAGATTTGACAAATATCATATTTCAAGAATTGAGGTTAAATTTGCAATTACAGTCGTTAACCGGTTTAAAAGAAAATGAAAAAAATGAAAGTTTTGCTGTTAGACAGAAATCATGATCTGCTCAAAAACGGATTGAGAAATTTGGGTTTTGAAGTGGATGAAGATTATGATTCATCCAAAGATGAAATCATCAGGAAAATTTCTAATTATGACGGAATTATCATCAGAAGCCGAATTCCGATTGATTCGGAATTTTTGAATGCTGCCGTCAAACTCAAATTTATCGGCAGAGTCGGTGTAGGTCTTGAAAATATTGATTTGAATGTTGCCGAAAAAAATGGAGTTCAAACCTTTAATGCACCTGAAGGAAATCGTGATTCTGTCGGTGAACATACTGTGGGGCTGCTGCTGATGCTGGTTCACAGGCTCAGGATTGCAGATGCTGAAGTTAAAAACGGAATTTGGAAAAGAGAAGAAAACAGAGGTGATGAACTGATGGGAAAAACCATCGGAATCATCGGTTACGGGAATATGGGGAAAGCTTTTGCACAACGATTGAAAGGCTTTTGTGCAAATGTGATTTGTTATGACATCAGAGCCGGAAAGGGTGATGAAAATGCGGATCAGGTCGGTTGGGAAGAATTTATCGACCGGTCTGAAATCATCAGTCTTCATACACCGCAGACGGCTGAAACCATTGGTTTGGTGGATAAGGAATTGATCGATTCGGTAAAAAAACCGTTTTATCTGATCAACACAGCGCGTGGGAAAGCAGTTGTGACCAAAGATCTGGTAGAAGGATTGAAATCGGGAAAAATCAAAGGGGCTGCTTTGGATGTTCATGAATATGAAAAGAAATCATTTGAAAAACTTGATGTGTCGCAGTTGCCTGAAGATTTCAGATATCTGATCGAATCGGACAATGTGATACTGACGCCGCATATTGCCGGTTGGACGCATCAGAGCAAACAAAAATTGGCAGAAGTCATCTTGTCAAAAATTGCAGATTGGAAAAATTTGCATAACATTGCAAAGTAATCGGGGATGTAGCTCAGTTGGCTAGAGCGCTTGCATGGCATGCAAGAGGTCGTGGGTTCGAGCCCCATCTTCTCCACAAAAAAAGCCGTTCATTAAACGGCTTTTCTGTCTTCAATATGTTAGAAATTTATTCTCCTGCCTGCTGTTGAGCTTCCTGTTTCATTTTTTCATTTGCTGTAATTGCAAATTCAACGCGACGGTTTTGAGCTCTTCCGGCTTCGGTTGCATTATCTGCGCGCGGACTCAGTTTGCCCTGACCATTTGAAGTAAGTCTTGAGGAAGCAATTCCCTGAGATTTCAGATAATCAACCACCGATGCCGCTCTTTTCTCCGAAAGCGGAAGATTGTATTCCTGTGAACCGATGCTGTCGGTAAAGCCGACCACCATGATGTCTGTATCGGGATATTCGTTAAAAATAGGAATCAGTTTTTGAAGATTTGTTTTTGCATCTTCGGTCAGTGATGATTTGTTGTATTCGAAACGAACGTTTGAATTTTCGTCAAGTATCACCTGAATTCCTTCAGCATTTCTTACCACCTCAGCACCCGGAAGCGTATTTTCAATTTTCTTTGCCTGCTGATCCATCTTGTGTCCGATGATTCCGCCTGCCGCACCGCCGACAACCGCGCCTGCAATTGCTCCGACAGCCGCATTGCCTCCGCTGCCGATATTATTTCCAAGCACACCGCCCAATATTGCTCCCGCAGTTGCACCGATGGCCACTCCTTTTTGGGTATTGTTTGCGTCGCAACCGCTTAAAATCAGTCCTGCCGCAACCAGCAGCACTGCTATTCTGGAGTTTAATTTCTTTATCATAATTTCAAATTTTATTGTTTAATTTTTTGTAAAGGTGTAGTTGATTCCGATGATTTTACCCTCAAAACTGATGTCCTGTCTCAAAACCATAAACGAATCGCTGTTGTTTGTAATTCTCATTCGGTAACCGTCCAGCACATTTTTTGGTTTTTCACCTTCGTAGACCTTTTTAAAGTTGAAATACATATTTCCGCCTTCATCTGTAACAAACCATTTGATTTTGGTGGTTCCGGACGGACAGTTGCCCGAGCCGTTCAGTGTATAAGTTCCTGTGTTGTTGTTTTGAACCAGATGCCACTGACTGCCGCTGTAACATTTCGGGTCTGCTTCGTCAAAAACTTTTGCATCGACATGTGACTCATTGATTCCGTCAAATGACACATTCGTGATGGTCCAATCGCCTCTCATAATTTTTTCGCTGTCAACAACCGATTTTGGTCCGGCACATGAAACTGCCAAAAACATTGAGAAGATTCCAATTAAAAAGATTTTATTCATAATGATAAATTTTGTTCGAATTTGGTCAAAAAACCAAGCGTTTTAAATTTGATTTAAGACAATTTCTCAAGAAATTGATACTTGGTTATATCTGTTGCAAAAATAATAAAATTAAAGCGTTTATTTTAATTTTTTTGGATCAGATAGATGACAGATGACCAATTTTTGTCAAATAATGCTTTTATATTTGAAATTAACGCAATTGGAACAGCTCTCAAAAATCCGAATTTTGATTTTTTATATTTTTCAGATAAAATTGAAATATAAAAACTGTCAAACCACAAAGGATATATTTTTACTTTTTTAAGTTCGTTTTTATACATCAGTTTTTGAAAACTGTCGTTGGAAAAATGCCAAATGTGTCTCGGCACATCCCAGGCGGCCCAGTAAGATTTATAAAATTTTGAGTCAAATGACTGATGATTTGGAACCGCAATCAGAATTTTTCCGTCAGCTTTTAATTTTGATTTCAATTCGCCGATGAATTCATGGAGATTCGGGAGGTGTTCGAGCACATGCCAAAGTGTGATATAATCAAAAGTCATATCCAAATCTTTCAGGTCCAAACTACCGGCATTTTTCTCTCCCACTTTTTTTTGAGCCAGTTTCAATGCATTTGGATTGGGTTCGATCCCGTAAACTTCCAATCCTTTGGTTTGTGCATATTTCAAAAAATCTCCGGTTCCGCAGCCAAAATCCAGAAGTGTTTTTTTTCCTCCTTTGTAATTTAGCTTTGAAAATTTGTAAGAGATATTGTACTTTTTTACCGACTGATAAATTTTGTCCAAAAGACTTTTTTTTGCATCCGAATGTGAAATATAATTTTCGCTTTTATAGTAATCCGAGAGTTTGTCCGGCTGAATTGGTCGGGTTTCCAAAAAACCAAATTCATGGTTTCTGTACAGCCCAAACTCTTCGCCTGTCAAAAAATAATCTTTTGTTTTTAAAACCAAATCTGATTTAAACTGTTTCAAATCAATCTTTTATAAGAGTGTTCCTCGTGGAACATTAATTTATCTGCCCATATAAATCAAAAGTATGCTGATGTCTGCCGGTGAAACTCCGCTGATTCTCGATGCATGTGCAATGGTTTCGGGTCTTAGCTTTTCGAGCTTCTGCCTGGCTTCGATGGTAATTGATTTCAGCTGAGAATAATCAAAGTTTTTGGGGATTTTCAGATTCTCCAATCGTTTCAGTTTGTCTGCATTGTCTTTTTCTTTTCGGATATATCCCTCGTATTTGAGCTGAATTTCCACCTGCTCCAATTCGTCTTTATTGATTCCATTTTTATTCACAACCTCTTTTACACGATCCAATTTCAGAAAGTCTGACAAATGAATTTCCGGTCTTTTTAAAACCTGATCCATTTTCATTGTTTGTTTTAGAGGGGTTCCCTCTCTCTCTTCAATTTCCGAATTGATTTCTTCCGGTTGGATTGAATTTTCTCTGAAAAATGAAATCAGCATTTCTGCTTTCTGATGTTTGTTTTCCATTTTTTTCAGTCTTTCATCAGTAGCCAATCCGATTGAATGAGACAGCGGCGTCAGTCTTTCATCTGCATTGTCCTGTCTGAGCAATATCCTGTATTCGGCTCTTGAAGTAAACATTCTGTACGGTTCTTCTGTTCCTTTTGTGATCAAATCATCGATTAAAACGCCGATATAAGCCTCATTTCTTTTCAGTACAAATCCGGGTTTTTCATTGACTTTCAAATGCGCATTGATTCCTGCCATCAAACCCTGACAGGCAGCTTCCTCATAACCGGTAGTTCCGTTGATTTGCCCGGCAAAATAAAGATTCTCGATCAGTTTGGTTTCCAGAGTGTGTTTGATTTGTGTTGGCGGGAAATAATCGTATTCTATTGCGTAACCCGGTCTGAAGAATTTTACATTTTCAAATCCGGGAACCGAACGCAGTGCTTTTGCCTGAATATCGTCAGGAAGTGAAGTTGAAAACCCGTTTACATAATATTCGATGGTGTTCCAACCTTCCGGTTCTGCAAAAATCTGATGTCTTTCCCTGCTTGCAAAGCGATTGATTTTGTCTTCGATCGAAGGGCAATATCTTGGCCCTGTGCTTTTGATTGCGCCGTTAAACATGGGTGAACGGTCAAAACCTTCTCTGAGTAAATCGTGAACCTTAGGATTGGTATAAGTAATCCAGCAGCTTCTTTGTTTGGTTAATTTTGGTGTGTCTGTAAATGAAAATTTTTCGGGATTCTCGTCTCCGCTCTGTTCTTCCATTTTTGAAAAATCCAAAGATCTTCCATCCACTCTTGGTGGTGTTCCGGTTTTCATTCTGCCTGATTCAAATCCCAAACTGACCAGCTGTTCGGTTATTCCGGTTGCTGCTTTTTCGCCCATTCTTCCCCCGCCAAACTGTTTTTCGCCGATGTGAATCAGGCCGTTCAGAAAGGTTCCGTTGGTCAGGATTACCGATTTTGCTTTTATGGTCAGCCCGATGCCCGTTTTTACGCCAGTCACTTTGTTCCCTTCGATCAAAAGCCCGTTAACCATATCCTGAAAAAAATCAACATTCGGATTTGCCTCCAGTGCCAAACGCCATTCTTCTGCAAATCTCATCCGATCCGATTGCGCTCTCGGACTCCACATGGCGGGGCCTTTTGATCGGTTCAGCATTCTGAATTGTATCATTGTTTTGTCGGTGATGATGGCCGACATTCCGCCCAATGCATCAATTTCTCTTACAATCTGTCCTTTTGCAATTCCACCCATGGCAGGATTGCATGACATCTGTGCAATCACCTGAAGATTCATTGTGATCAGCAGTACTTTTGAACCCATATTTGCTGCTGCCGAGGCCGCTTCTGCGCCTGCGTGTCCGCCGCCGACAACAATTACATCATAATCATTTAAAAACATTTTAAATTGATTTTTTAAAATTGTTCCACGTGGAACAATTAAATTATTTCATTAAAATAGGCCAGATATTTATCCTCTGCTTTTCTCATTTCGGCAGCATCGGATTCTGTTTTGTCTTTGTAATTCATAAAATGGAGGATGCCGTGTATCATAACCCTCGCCAATTCCTGGTCAAAACTCACCGAATTCTCAGCCGCATTTTCGCTCACACGGTCGATGCTGATATAGATATCGCCCGACAATTTCTTACCGTTAGAATACTGAAAACCGATTACATCGGTATAGTAATCATGCTGAAGATACTGAATATTGATCTGCAGCAGATCGTCATCATTGCAAAAGATATAATTGATTTTGTCTGTTTCAAAACCCTCTTTTTTAACTGACGATTCAATCCAATTCTTCCAATTTTCGTATTCCTCTGTTTTGAAATCGGTTTCGTTAAAAAACATTATCATTTTGCAAATTTAAAACCAAAATCCGAGAGAAACATTGAACAATCCCTTTTTTGTGTTGGGAGAATAGGTCCACAAACCTATGATAGGTCCGAGCGGACTGTCGTAGCCGTATCCGATTCCAAAACCGGTGTACTGATATTTCAAAAATTTCCATTCCTCAATCTGATCAGAAATGTGTGCAAAATTTGTGAATGCTGAGAGGTAATGGTTCTTTAAGATTTTTGCCTGGATCTGACTGCCCAATATCAGAAGATTCTCACCGTCGTCCGTAAAGTAGGGAAGGCCGAAAAAGCGTGAATAGTTCATAAAATCCTGATCAACATATCCGCCGAGCGCAAATTTTTGAGACAGAGGTGCTGATTTGCCAAAATAGGTGCCAAACTTGCCAAACAGCTTGATACTCAGCCAGCTGTTTAAAGACTTATTGGCATCAACCCAGCCCGAAATCATTGGAATTTCTTCAAAATCCGCTGAATTGGATTGAAACAAATATTTAAATAAACCATTGAATTTCAATCCGTTCATCGGGAAATTAGGATTGTCCAGATTGTCAATTTTCAAATAACCGTATAGATTTAAAAAATAACTGTTTTCAATCGTCCGTAACGGATCGCTGTGAGACAGATTTTCTGTACCAATACTGAGATACTGGTGTTCCAGACCGCCGCCAAGCGCATATTTGTCATAAAGGGTGGACTGAATATATATTTGGTTCAAAAATTCTTTGAACTGATAATCATAGACGACACCTCCCGGATTTTCAATGAAATTTGAAGCTTTCACCTTTGAATTGAATCTCTTGTACGAGGATGAAATTCCAAAACTCGGATAGATTCCGTTGTCTGCATAATAAATGATCTGATATCTCGGGAAGTCGCCGAGAATCAAATCTGCAGAAAAAACGGAGTTGTCAAAAAGAACATGTCGGCTGCTGAAGTTCAGAAGCAGTCCGGTTTTGAACAGATCATCATAATGCAGCCCGAACTTGATCGACTGTCGGGTCGGATTTTCGATAACCGACAGCAACAGTGTCTTGTGTCCCGTGTCGTTGTCCCGAAGCCGGTAATAAATCTTTTTAAAATTTCCGGACGAATAAAGCGATTTGATTCCGGTTCTTAAATTGTCATAGGAAATCAGCTGTGGAGGAATAATACCAAGTTTTCCCTGCACATAGGAACGGTTGAAGGTTTCAAGACCGTTAATCTCAATTTTGTTGATCAGCACATATTCAAAAGTATCATGCGACTGGTGTTCTATTTTGGGATGCCCCTGTGCGGCAGCAATTTTTTTTAATTCGTCAAATTTGAGTTTTGCGGCATCAAATCCGGCTCCGATGATTTGGTCTTTGTCATCAAAACTTGTAACCGTAAATCCCTTTAAGTCGGGTTTTATGGATAAATCAACCAGCTTGCTCTGTTCCAGTGATTTTTCGGCAATATTGTATGTAATGATCTGTTCAATCACCTTTGCGGCAGACTGAAGCTGTGAATCGTCAAGCAGACCTTCCTGTAAATCAACGCCGATGATGTAATCGGCACCCAGATCTCTGACTTCACTGACCGGATAATTGTTCCTCACACCGCCGTCAACATACAGCTCACCTTTGATGCGGACGGGTTCAAGAAGTGTCGGATAGGCACCGCTTGCAAGCACCACCTGTGGCAGATAGCCGTCGTGAAATACTACCGATTCTCCGGTGCTCAGTTTGGTGGCGACACAGACAAACGGAATCGGAAGTTCATTGAAATTTTCAATATCGTGCACATGTCTGAACAGATAGGTCAATTCATCTGCAGTACCCTGTCCGCTTGAAAGCGCATTTGGGAATCTGAGTTTGAAATCGTCAAACGGGAGTTCGAGCAGATATTTTTCACGATAGGTTTTGTCAAAAAACGGAAGTTCTTTTCTTGACTTTTCATTCATGATCATATTGTTCAGATCAAGCGAATACATGATTTCTTCCAACTCATCAGCCGAATAACCCGAAGCATAGAGTGCACCGACAATTGCGCCGATGCTTGTTCCGCCGATATAATCAATTTTTACGCCTGCTTCTTCAATCACCTTGAGTGCACCAATATGCGCATATCCCTTTGCTCCGCCGCCGCTGAGCACCACACCGACTTTTGGCCTTTCGGATTGGGCTTTGAGCGAATTAAATCCGAGGGTTATCAGCAGCAGAATTGACAGCAATTGAACTTTGAGCCTCATAATGTGCAAAGGTATAACTTGTTGGGCAATTCAATTAAAACCAAATTAAATTAGCGAAATAAATTTATGTATTCAGTGTTGAATATTGGAATGCTTTTGTCAGAAAAAGTATATCTTTTGCAAAAGAAAAATGAAATTCAAAGTCTGCGTAGGAAGTGTTATTAAAAAAGTGAGGAATCCCAACCAAGCAAAAAGGATCCTCACTTTACTAATAAGCTAAGTCGGTTGATTAGCGATTATTGGTAAATTTTTTGGAGATGATTTCACCCCGTTCCGTTCGGACGGTTACAATAAAAATATTACTGCTGTACCTTGAAAAATTAATTGTGTGTTCGTTTGAATTGATATTTGAATTTTTGTAAATCGGTTTGCCGTTCAGATCATAAACGATGACCTCCGAAATTTTATCTGATTCAGAATTGATTTGTACTCCACCGTCTCTCTTTGTAAAATGGATTCCTATGCTGATACCGATACCGGTTCCTCCTCCTCCTTCATAATTGGACGTATAGATTATCAGAAATCTGTTTTTGTATTCGCCCGAGCGGGTTATAAATTTGTAGGAATTTGTACTCAGGTTGACTACTCTGTTCAGTTCTTTGTCCACCAAAAAGATGTCCTGTCCGTTTGCAAATACCCCCTCTTTGTTATAGATTGAAATAATGTGGGTTCCGGTGTGAAAAGCACGATACCCCAATTGCAGCTGGTCATAATTTCTGAATGGTGCTTTGCCCTGTATGGCAAGATTGTGTCCATCCACAACTGTAAACAGTTCGTCTGATCCGCCCAAACCTTCTGTATCGTCTATCCAGAATTCGTCCCTTCCTCCTTCAAAATAAACCACTGCGGTCATCACCTGAATATTTCCGGGGGTAACCATCTTGAGCCAGAAACGATCCTTCTCCTGAACAACCCCTTTTGTGCACAGATTTATATCGTTAAAACCTTCCGGGGATAAAAACGGATTGGAATTGTTTTCCGATCCGTTTGTTTCCCGGTATAGACTGCGGTTTGGAGAAGCATTGATTCCCCGCACAGCAGCATTTCCAAAATGAGTTTCATCGAGATTTAATTTGTTGGTAAGGGGGAACTCCCAATCGACCTTTGAAACTGTTTTGGAGTCAGTATCTTCCTGTCCCGTATAGACAGTAATGCATTTGCTGTTATTTGACTGTGTGTCTGAATGAATTGTAAATGCATTGGCAAAAGTCAGCGCCAATACACTTAAACATAACGAATAGATTTTTTTCATAATACCATTTTTAAGAAGTATCTAAAAACTTCTCAAAGGTCTAAGGTGTCGGCAGTATCATAGGGGTGGGTTGGTATTATGTTCCCGAATGGGAGAGGCAAATATAAATCAAAATAAATTAGAAATACAAAATAATTGCTAAATAACCTGAGTTTGCGATAAGAAATTTTCGCTAATCTAATCAACAGTCTCGTGATCGTCCAAATTACACATATGTTTAATGATGATTGAACCCAATATTATTCTTGGGCTTCAAGGCTCTCCGACCGGTAGATTGTTGGGGGATATGCTTCAGGTAAACTGAACTGATTGGGACTAACATATTCGGACTGAGGCGCACACTTTTTTGAACTTTTTTTCATTTTTCCCTGCACTTTGAAACCTTAAATATAATAATCTTGGCTCTACAGTGGCGGGATTTAGAGTTTTTCAGCAGAGCCTAAATATAAAAATGCAGTTTATTAGAAGAAATGAGGGCATCATTTGCCTGATTTGATGCCCTCATTTTTGGTTTACAATTTTAATTATTTACAAATTTTCTGGTCACCAATTCTCCTGTTTCCGTTTTTACGGTCACTACGACAATCTGATGATTGAAGTTAAGCGTACTGATCCGGTGTTCATTTGAATTGATATCCGATTTTTTATAAACCGGGCGGCTGTTCAGATCAAAGAGTTCAACTTCTTTTATCTTATCGATGGATGAAGTAATCACAATCTGGTTGTCAATTTTTGCAAAATCCACCACATTGCTGATATCTGTTGCCGTTCCGATGACGTTTCTGGGTCTGTAAACGATTATAAAACGATCGTCTGTCTGACCTTTTCGGGTAATGAATTTGTACGGTTTCTGACTCAGGTTTACTGTTTTGTTCAGCAGTTTGTCAATCAGATAAATATTCTGACCGTTTTCAAACACGCCTTCTGATTTGTAAACCGATAAAATATGGGTTCCGTCCTCAAAGGCCTTGTATCCCAGCGGGATTTGATCGGTGTTGACAAACGAATCTCTGCCCTGAATGGCGAGTTTTTTGTTCCCGGCAAAGGTGTACAAATCGTTTGATGAAAGTGAACTTTCGGTATCGTCGATTGCAAAATCATTATTTCCGCCTTCAAAATAAACCACAGCCAGCATCGGTTCGATACCGGACGGAGTTGACAGAGTCAGCCAATATCTGCCGAAACCGTTATCAATTTCATCTTCCGATCCGGGTTTTCCGGTATAATCGATGGTGCCGGTCTTGACTCTGTATGCATTTTCAAAATGTAAGGTTACTCCCGGCTTAAGTGCCTGGACCATAAAACCGGTTCCAACTTTTGAATATCTGTCCGGGATTCTGGCAGACATTCCTGAGCCTTCCTCGTTTGATCTTGGAGCTGCAGTTCCTGTTCCATCGGGGCCTGAAGCTGCATTAAAATACGCATACTGATTCTGGGTATATCCTGATCCCATCTGATGGTGGATTTGATTGGTCCGGTTGTCCCAGAAATAGAAATTCTTGTCTATATTTGGGTTTTCCGGATTGCCCACGTTGTTATCATACAATTGTTTGATATCCAAGTTGGACGGATAAGGGTTTCCGACCAAATTATAACCCGACACTGTATATGCCATCTGATAATCCAGAATGCCGTTGTAAGGAACGCCCTTGAAGACACCGGTCTCTGCTTTTTGTCCCGAGCCGGGTGATTCCTGAACAGCGTAAGCCAACCCGGGGACATAAGGCCCCTGGGTTTCATAGAAATAATAATCTCCTTCGTTGTACTCTTGAACACTTTTTGGAACAACCGGATAGATGGTCGGTTTGATATTTCCGTTATTTACCGGCGAAGTGATATAGTTGTATTCAAGTCTTTCGTCCGAAAAGTTATAGGTTCTGTTGACCGTAATTTCTCCATCATTGGGGGCATTGTCATTAATCTGAATCAGATTGGCATTGTTATCTACAACAAAATTGTCAGGTGTTGAAGCCTGATTTTTGATAAAATCAGTGACAGTGAGGCTGGCGCCGTCTTTGATTTCAAGGTGGCCGGTATTTCTGACTGTCAGATTCTTGGCCAGACCGTGTACCGGGTCGTTATCAATATTTTTATCCAGATAAACCGTTTTTTTGACGATGACACAATGATTGGCTGTTGGTATCGTTGCAACTCCCAGGCCGGTTGCGGGCTTCCAGTCTGCGGCTACCGACCAGTCGGTGTTGTCTGTATTCCACACTTTGGTATTATTTTCCAAAATAATCTGTCCATCTACCGTACAGCCGTTGCTTAGTACCGCAGTGGATTTAAGCGTCCAATAGGCATTGGCTTCCAATTGGTCGTCATTGGGTTTGATACAGACCTCCGAGACATCTTCTCCGTTGTAGGGCGTCTCACAACCAATTTCATAAATATCCACATCATCATTGATGGCAGCCCATATAAATTTGGGTTCCAACGCACGGTTACCGTAAAGACGGATGTTGTCCAAAGCAGCCATATTGTATTTCCAACCACTCTCTCCTGCGGCTGTGAAAAGAACAAAGCGGATTTTGATATTGTCTGCCTGATAGATTTCATTGAGCGGAAAGACCTGATTGACAAATCTGCCCGGATTGCCCAGGGTATTGATATAAGTATGCAGGGTTGTCCAACTGTCTCCGTTGTCGGTTGAAATCTGAAGTTTCAGATGTTCCTGAGCTTCGTCTCCGCCCATATAGGTCTGGAAATAGAGCCCAAACTCCAGTGTGAGTCCGGTCAGATCCGATGCATCCACTTTGTCTGCGAGCTGCAGTATTTTGGTGATATTGGCATTTTGCCTTATATCGGTAATCGCTGTGACGAATCTTCCGTTGTTGTAACCCGATGACATGGCCGGCCTTACCACACTGTAAGGAGGTTTGGTTACCGTATAAGGATTTTCGCGGTTCTTCCAATCGGCATCCGAAAGATTGGCTCCCTGATAAACACTTGCATCAATGTTTGTGAAGACACCCAATCCTCCGTTTTGATTTTCATCACTGAAGGTTTCATCGACAAGAAAAACTTGCTCATAATCTCCCCAGGCGTTCACATTGAGACTGGTATCGTCCCCGCAGATTTCCTGTAAGTCTCCTCCTATTTCTATTTCGGGTATGGGGTCAATTTTAGCAATGACCGGTACCCGTGCCACCGACTCACAGCCACCTGCCGATACTGTCACCCAGTAGGTGGTGGTTTCCTCCAACCCTTCTATGGACAAAGTATTGGAACTCTGTCCGATTTGTATGGGGTCATCTCCGAATTGTGAGGCATACCAGTTATAGAGCGCGCCTTCAGGCCCCTGAGCTGAGATATTCAAATCACCCGGGCCGCAACGGACACCGTCGCCCGTATTGACATTCACGGCTGTTACTTTGGCATCGCAGTCTGCGATAACTTTGAATATATAGTCTTCTGCTTCACCGTAAAATCTGGTGCCATCATTGGAACTATTATTAAATTCTTCACAGGAATCAAAATCATATTGATTAAGAAGCTCCACCCAGATATTGTTTACTTTATGTCGCTGTCCCAGAACCCTGATTCTCATTTTATATTCTCCTATTGCCTGATCGGGGGGAACAACAAAACCAAAGAGTACCGCAGTGGTAACCGTATTTTCTGTGTCATATACCAATTCCGATTCGGTGAAAACCCCATTCTGATCCCAGTCTACCCAGGCTTTGAAATGACCTCTCCAGGAGTTCAGTTGCGCATGCACATTGATTACCTGCCCCTGAGCCTGTCTGGGCATTTGATTGGTGTTCCAAAGTGAGGTGAAATCCTGATATCCTCTGGTTGGGCTGCTATTATTATACCCATTGTTCAAGTTTTCTACATCAGTGGGATTAAGCGCACCCAGAAATCGAACATCCTTGATGTAAAGTTCATCTGGGTTGGATGCTGTTCTGGGAATGCAATCGGCTGAACCGTAGGTAATCTTTAAATAAGGGGGGCTAGTAGTATTGTAGCCTCTAAATGCCGCATAATTTGTTGATATTGGCCAAGTGTCCATTTTCGGATAAACCGCCACTGCCACCCAATTTTGTGAAATTTTTGATTCAACAAATGAAATACCTGCAGAAGAAAAGGCGTGAATTTTCCAGCCCTGAAACTGGTCAAAGCTTTGGGTGTTGGCTGATATGACCTGAGTATGACTGTTGATAATATCTGAATAAGGGGTGCTTTCCGGGTCAACATTGATATCTACAATCTCTACTTCCTTTCCGATGACTTCACCGTTCGAAGCATAAAAGAAAAAATGAGAGCTGACATCATCCAGCACCGTACCGTTTGGAATGCTTGAAAGATTAAATTTCGCAAAACCCGCTACGGGGTTTCCATCAGACCAGCGACCGCTTAATACATCATTCTCATTACCCCCAGCCTGAGTTGACCATCCGGACCAATTGGGATTCACAGTCACCGAAGGATCCACCATCACCGGGAACTGTCTTTCACTGCTCAGCAGCCAGGCTGTTTTTACTTTTGTTTTTACTGTCAGCATTTGTCCGATCTGCTGTACTTCAAAGACAGTATTCGTATCCGTTGAAATCAATTGAGAATTTGCATCAGTTGATTTTGGACTGTTATACAGATAAACATTATTTCCCAGATTGTTTTTTATAAATACCCCGAATTCGGACATTGCAAATGTCCACCCAATCGGCAGCATGATGTCCTCGCTAAAAACCAGATAGGATGCACCTGTGGGAATATCACCCAAAGCCTGTTTGTTTGGAATGATATAATTCAAATCTCTTTTTCCGGTCAGTACAGTAAATTCTGCCGAAATCTGACCAAAAAGATTGTTGTAGTACAATTTATTATCTTGTACACTGGCAGGAGAATTGTTTCCGCTCAGCATATTTTTTTGCTGCCCGTTTACTTCCCAATATAACTTTGTATTCAGGAACTCAACGACTTCACCTTCATTGGTCTTGCTTTTTATACCTTTGTGCGCAGTTGCCCCAAAATAGGATTCAAAAAGGTTTGTTGAATTTGAATAGGGAAATCCGGAATCAGGATTTGCGGTAATTTGATGGTCGATATCAAAATATTGCCCATTCTTTTCATAATGAATAGGGCCGGCACCGATCAGTGCGGTAAAAGTACCGTTACCGTTGTTGTATGTTTTGGAGTACAAATCTCTTTTTGAGGTAACCTCCTGTTTCCCTTCGACCGCATCAAAAGGTGATTGGCTGACAGAACCGTTGTTGGGCTGTCGTCCTCCCTTTGAATAAATACCCGATAGGCTTCTTGCATCGGAAGAGTCAAAAACAGTTTCATCTGTTGGCGAAATTTTACCTGAGGGATTCATCTCTGAACCCTGCTGAACAGTTAGAATTTGTGTTTGATTTGCAGTTTCAATAGAATTTGGCAGTTGCTGAATGTTTTGTGCGCCGACAAAAGATAATGTCATTGTGCACAGCCACAACGAATAGATTTTTTTCATAATACCACTTTTAAGAAGCATTTATACACTTCTCAAAGGTCTGAGGTTGTTGATGTTAGGTTCAGGTATTGGTACTATGGTTTGGATTGGAAAGAACAAATATAAATCAATTCAATTCGAATTTCCAAATTTTTTGTTAAATGTTTGGAATTGATTGCTAAAGTGTTGGGTACAAGGCGATGAATGAATGATATTGGGCTGGTGCGTTCTTTTGATAAACAGCGGTTTACCATATAAAATTCCTGAGGCATATCAATGCATCTGCGCAGTTTTGAATCCTTCAAAAAAGACTGTTGAATTTGTATTTTATCGATTCAATTTCTCATATTTGCATCCGAAATGATTCAAATTATAGTACATAACAGTCCAAATACGGTAGAAAACCGATGCATTTATCGTTCAGATCTCAAAGGGTTTTGGGCGAAACCGGAGCGTTATGCATTCATTTTTAATCAAAAATTGAGGTAAAAACCAATAAAATAAATTGAATTCAGAAGCGTCCGGTTGTAAAATCGGACGCTTTTTTAGTTTAAATCAAAAAATTATGAGAAATTTTTTAAAGATTTTTAGAAACATATAATTTTTAAGTGTGACAAAAGAAGCAGTTGAGAGACAGACAGTTGCAAAGAAACACAAATATCCGCCGAAGTCGGATAGGACTCCTTTTGTCTAAAAACAAGCATAACCAATTGATTATCAATAATTTAAATCAAAATTTTGTTTGCGTAATTCAAAAATCTGTTTTTACTTTGCACCGCATTTCAGAAGTTTTAAGTTTTTAAGTTTCGATAAAAGGATTAAAAAGAAAAAGAAAATGAGATTATCAACAATACATACAGATAACCGGTCAAATCAGTATAAAGGGTTTGGGTTCTGTGACGAGAATCAGTTGACAAGGGAGAAAACCGTGTTCAGGTGAAATCAGCAAATTTCATCAGGAATCATAGAGCGTCTCCCAAAAAGAGGCGCTTTTTTTATGGATTACGTTCATTAACATATTGAAATTCTGATACTGTAGCTCAATTGGTAGAGCAGAAAGCTGTTAACTTTCAGGTTATGGGTTCGATTCCCTTCGGTATCGCAAAAATGGAAATGTTGAGCAATTGGCTGGTCTTACTGTAAATCAGGTCATTTTAAGCATGAAGGTTCGAATCCTTCCATTTCCACCGAAGGTTCATTGAGGTAAAGGTAACCTGACCGACTGTCTCTCGGGCACTGCGGGTTCGATTCCCGCATGAACCGCAAATTTTGGAGAAATCAACCCATGATGTATAGTTGAGCATGCGTGACTCTGAATCAGGCAGAGCGGCTTCGAATCCTGTCGGGTTAACAAACGGTGGCGTTGGTTTATGAGTTAAAACGCCTTTCTGTGAAAAAGGAAAACAGGGTTCGAGTCCCTGCGTCACCCCGAAGGAACAGTAGCAAAGATGGTCATTGCGCCGGACTGAAAATCCGGAGATACAGGTTCGAGTCCCGTCTGTTCCACAGATAAGCAGTAATATAAAACTGTAAAATTTCTTGTAAGCAATTAATTCTCTTGCAGGAAAACGGCATGAAACAAAACAAGCATTATAAAAGTATCAATAGAAAATAAGCAAACGACCAATGAAAACAAAAACAGAAACCTGGAAAAATCTGAGCGGAATGATTTTAGACCGCCCGCTGACCGAATTGTTGGATAACGCCATCAGGCGCGAGCTTGCAAACGGTTATGAGCTGAAAGTATGCGTGGGTTCGGATTCGCATGTTTATGGAGATGAAGTGCATTATGCCACCGCAGTAATGGTGGTCAGAAAAGGAAAAGGTGCATTTGCATTTATCCGAAAAGAAAGAAGAAAGGAAAGAATCGGCCTCAAAGAAAGAATGCTGAACGAGGTAGCCCTTTCTGTAGAAGCAGCTTATGATATCAGCGAAATCCTCGACAGTTACGATATTGAAATGGAAGTCCATGCAGATATCAACACCGAAGCCGATTTCAAATCCAATATTGCGCTGAAAGAAGCGATGGGCTACATCCTCGGAATGGGTTATACCTTCAGGGCGAAACCTTATGCTTTTGCAAGTTCCTCCTGTGCTGACTCAGCTGTGTGAATGAGCCGTTTCGGCGGCTCTTTTTTGAAAAATTTTGTGTAACCAATTAACTGATTAAAAATGAAGACAGAACATCTGGGCCACTTTTACATTGCCGGTTTTACTTACTATGACGGGGCTCTGGTATTCAGAAAATTAAAAATCGGCAAAAGACTGAGGCTTGAACTCGAAGAAGACAATAAATACGACCACAGGGCAGTGGCGGTTTATTACAAAAGACATAAAATAGGATTCATTCCAAGAACCGAAAACCGAATTTTCTACAAATTACTGAAAATCGGCCTGAGCAAAAACATTCGAATCACGGTTCAAAGTACCGACCGGAGACAACCTCCTGAAAGTCAGGTCCAGGTTGTGGCTCATCTAATCAATAAAAATGAGCTGAATTAAAAACCTCTCGGCTTACTGACATTTTTTAAGCAAATCCCGGATTTGTTTTAATTCGGGATTTTTGTAAATTTTTTTACTATGTTTAGTAATGAGACAGTGTTTAATAATGAAATGAGACAGTTTTAATCATTAATCAAATTATTTGAAGTTTTTTGTTTTTAATCTGCCAAAACAGAAAACCCCGCTTCAAACGAAACGAGGTTTTCTTGCCTAATAAAATGAGAAATTAATTAAGAAGAGAACTTTAACTGTATATTTTCATCATCAATCCATATAGGTTATTTCAAACCGAGGGTCATCTGAGTAAGAATACGCCTGAATAAGCCCATCGGCATTTCTTTCCACATCTCCAATATTTATGGTGGTGGGGTCAATAGGTCCGAAAATTGATTCGCCGCTTGCGTGTATCTCGGTTATTTCTTTGGTTTGGAAAAATCCAAAATTACCGATTGGATCACTCACCATCATAAGATAGACCTTCAATTCCTGATTAATTGGGGTTCCGGCAAAAACACCGTTGTTGGCATTTGTAGAAACCTCATAGGTTCCAAGTATACCTGTAACTCCGACGACATCGTTTTCCGAATTAAAAGAAACAGAAACTACAAAGTCGGGAGATTCCGGATCGGGAACACAGGAATACGTACCGGTGGCTGAATTATAAGTTATAGAAATCGTTTCGCCCGAAGCAGTTAATGAAGATAATCTTCCACTTGTATAATTGAAATTAACCACATCAGTTTCTCCAAAATCAATATCTTCAACTGTAACGCTTTGAACAGTTTCATCGTTATTGTACTGGATGGTATAACGAATTTCTCCATTATCAATAGGGTTTTCATGTATGGTCTTCTCAACCAACTTGCTGACTTTTCCGTTTGCATTGTATTCAAACGTCAAAATGTTTTCAATTCCGTTGAGGACAAGGTCTGTTTGAGTGGTAATCCTTTTGAATTCTTTGACTTTTGCCATTGCAGCCGGTCCTTCAGGTGTTCCGGAAGAATCATCATCGCTGCTGCAAGCTGTAAATGAAATCATTAATATGCTCAATAATAACTGTTTAAATATTTTCATTTTTGATTTATTTAAGTGTAAATTCTACTCTTCTGTTTTTGGCTTTTGCCGCTGCCGAATTACCGCTTGCTACGGGTTGAGATTCACCTTTGCCCAACGTAGTAATATTACTGCTGTTGATTCCAAATTTGCTGGTGAGGTAATTTTTCACACTTTCGGCACGTTGTTCTGAAAGGGCTTGATTGGCGGCTTCCGTTCCGTCGCTGTCGGTATGTCCGGTGATGGTCAGGTGTTTGGACGGATTATTTTTCATCACCTCTCCAATTTCATCCAAAACAGAAAAACTCGAGGGTTGCAAAGTAGATTTTCCTGAATCAAAAAGAATGTCATTGGTGGTGAAACTTCCGGTTTCCAAGAGTTTATGGCGGGTATCGGCCCCGGCGTCTGAAGCCAGAACGATGTTGCTTACGTAATAGGTAATAACGCTCGTACTCACACCTAATACCAAAGTGTTGTAATTTTTGTCAGCAAAAGCTCTGGGAAGGTCAAGGACTTTTTCATCGTCCAGATAAACACGCAGTCTGCTGTCCTGTCTCCAAATGGCTAAGTGCGCAGTGTTCTTGTCTCCTGAAAATTTCTTAGTTGATTGCTCCGGGCTGTCCAAGGTTACAGAACCATCTACTTTGGCGCGCCCCTCTACACGTCCCTCCGTTTTATAAGCTGCGGTGATCATCACACTAACTACATCTTTAGCCTGACTGTAGCTATATAATTTATTTTTATCATCAGCAGCAATGAATAATAAGCTCAAATCTGTGCTATTGTTAATTTTGTCTGCTCTGATGTCCATTTCCAATGTACTGTTATTGGGAATGGAAGTGATTCCTTCCGGCTTATATAAACCGTTTGAAAGTTTCAACCAACGGGTATTGTCGTTTCCAAAAGTTACGACTTCTCCCCCGATATTGGTGTTCCAAGTTCCGGGAAAGTCGCCGATGGCTACTTTATCAAATTGCTCGTGAAAGATAATTTTGTTGCCACGCACAAAGTCCTTTGCGGTTTTGACTGTATTATCTTGATTGTTGGAATTGGAACTTGAAGAATCAGAATTATTTCCTTTGTTTTTCTTGTCCTTCTTTTTTTCTTTTTTGGATTTTTTCTTGTCTCCTTCAAATACTTCGTCCAGAGCTTTATCGGTTTTTTTGGACGATTCTTTTTCTACACGTCTTTCGACGGTTCGTTCTGCCGCATCAGCGGCTTTGTCTCCCAGTTTTTTCAGAAACTGAGCCTGAGAAATCTGTGTTCCCAGAATTGCCATTAAGATTAATAGTAAGTACTTCATAATTAATTAGATTTATAAATTTTAATGTGAAATTTAAATTTTGTGGGTTTTGCATTTTTAAGTTATACACTATACAGTTTCATCAATCCGGAAATTTGTCATAGGTAGAAATGTTTTTACCGTGTGCAAACATTGCGTTCCCCATATAAACCAGCATTTCGTCTGAGACAAAGAAAGTTGCTGTGGTGGATGCCGATTCGAATTCTATGGTCAATTCACCATTGCTTACCGTGTAAGTTCCCGAGTAACTCTCGGTGTTTGCACAATTAGGTGGTGCGCCTATAAAAGCTTCAAAAAACCATTCGCCGTTTGAAGTAAACTCTATGCTGCATTGTTTATGGCAGCCCGTGGCTTCATTTCCGTCTCCGGTTTCATAGTACCATTTTCCTACAATGCTGGGTTGTTTTCCTCCGTCATCATCGTTGTTGCACGAAAAGCAGAAGAAGAGTAAAGTTGTGATTAAAAAGATTCGTTTCATTTGTTTTTGTTTTTGTGATGTGAAATTCAAAATTCGAAGTTCGCGGGGTTTATGTTTTATAATTAGTTTACTCGTTCAAATCGAATGTCAAAAGTAGTTTCAGGACCGGGCGCTCCTACAGCAACACCGTTCAAATGCAATGTGTTTGAACTGATATTGGCAATGGGATACCCTATTTCGGGTACCGATTCAATGTCAGAATCCAAATAAAGCATATTCCCTTCTCTTCTCCAGGTGCTGCCTGCCAATGGGGTTTGCCCTTCTAATGTTTGGGTGGTTGATGAACCGTTCGCTGTTGTGGTTAATAATACTTTAAATGTATTTCCGTTCGTTTCCATAGTCCCGTCGGGTTGGAACGTAACCTGAACATCATTGATGTCGATACCTTCACCGGTCATTGTACCCGAGATTTCTCCGGTATTAATTTCAGCTTCGTAATGGAAAGAAAGCATTCTCCACGTGCCCACTATTTCATCTGTTGACGGACCGCCTCCGCCGTTGCCGCCATCATCGCTACTGCACGAAAGCAGACCAAAAATGATTAAAACTGCGATTGAAAAAATTTGTTTCATAATGTTTGATTTAATTTTTAGTGATTGGTGACTAGTATTTTAGATGTTGGATTTATTTGTCTATTCCCTGTCATCTTTTATCTATCATCTATTGTCTAATCACTAATTACTAATCACTAATTACTATTTTCTTTTTAAAAAGCCGGGCGGACACTTCGGAGTTAAACACCCGGCTTCCTGAAAAAGATTTATTTTATTTTTTAATGAGTTTACGGCTAAACCAACCTTCGTCTGTTTTTACTTTTGCGATATACATTCCTGTTGGCAAGCCGGTAACATCAAGCGAAACGGATTTACCTGTTTCTTTGAAAGACTGAACCAGTTTACCGCTTACATTGTATATTTCTACGGCGTGAATGGTTTCTTTTGAACTGTTGATGTTTACTTTGTCCACCACAGGATTCGGGTAAACTGAAATTTTGCTGAATTCCTGCTGAACGTCATCAGTACCAAGAATCGTATCCGGAATGATGATGTCTATCCAAACATCTTCTGGGAAGGAAAGGGCGCCATAAGCATATATGTGCCAACGGTTGTTGTAATAGTAAGTTTCAGTGACATAAGGCAAATAGGTTGAGTTAGATCCGTCAGGATATCCATAATAATGACTAAATAAAAAAACTGCATCCGGATTATCATTAAGTAGTGGGTGATCAATAGTCAAAGAAGATCCATCAATGTTTTCAGCATTGGAGCTTTGAGAAGTCATTGTAGCGGAAATATCTGAGCCAAGCATCACAAGAAATGCGGCATCATTTGGTATGGTATTAAATTCTTCTTCATATATCCATCTATTAGAACCATTGAAATAGTTTCCATATATAAGGGGATTATACACATAATTTGGATTGTAATAATTATTGTGAAAAAGAAAATTGCCCCCAGTATAACCGCTTAATTCGGTTTGATGACCAGAAACATTTGCAATATGAACATCTACTGTGCTGTCATCGGGAATGTAAATGTTAAATGCAACTCCCTCGGGCATTGGCGCTAAGTCTTCATTAAAAATTGCCCATTGAGAACTGGCATACCAAACCCCGGTTGGGTGATTATTGTCCACATCGTTATAGCGCTGTGAAAATAAAAACCGTGCATCAGGGTTTCCGTTTAAATCCGGATGGTCAATATATGTCCAATTAGCAGCTGTATTTTCAGCTGTAGCAATATGCACATAACCCTTGTCTTGTGCGTTCAAGAACAGTGAAAAAATCACTGTTGCTAAAATTGAAAAAAATTTTTTCATAATGTTTGATTTTAAATATTTGATTTATTGTTTCCTATAAGTTTTACGGGTTTTTAGTCCAGGTATTTATGCCGTAAATTCCACTAAGGGGATTAGTACCTTCCGTTGTCAAAATACCGTCAGAAATACTAAAGGTTAGCGTAATTAATGGTACCATTGGCAAGTTGGTATCTATTGTTACTACATTACCTTCAATTGTGTAATCTCCCGGAATCTCCATAATAAGTGTACAGGTAGTAGTCTCACCATATTCCTGAAGGACAAGTCTTCCGTCTGCCATAACCTGAATGTTGGTTTTTCTTTCACATTCATCGGCTTCTTCTCCGTTATAGGTTAACATATACCAGGTTCCTACAAGTTCCGAATTGGCTCCGCCTGAACCTCCTCCGTCGTCATCATTGGCGCAACTTATGTAAAAGCTGAGCATTAATACTGTTAAGAAAGCGAGTCTTACTGTTTTAAAATTTTTCATAATTTTTCAGATTTTAATGAATATTTGGATTAAATTTTTTCGATTCGGTTAATTGTTGCCAGATGAGCCCTGCCACACAGGTCAGCAGCATTATCTTATAAAGGATGTTTTCCATATTATTTCTTTTTAAAAGTGGTTCTCTTGACTAACTTGTTTTGGTGTGTAATGTTGATTTCATAATCTCCTTCCTCCAGATGATTTACGTTGATGTAAATTTTTTTATCGGGTAATTTTTCAATTTCCCCTCGGTACCCTGTTTTCTTTTTTTTTGCCATTTTCGCTTTTTATAAGTTTTCAATGTTCAAATGTAGTTGGGCACAAAAAAAATCCCTGTGACTATTGTAACAGGGATTATAAATTATGTAACAAGATTGTATTTGTGTGTAAATCAAATGTTTACGCGTTTGAAATATATTCAGAAGGCGTTACGTTATACAAATCTTTGAAGCATTTTGAGAAATAAGAAACATCATTGAACCCGACCGTGTAAGCAATTTCCGAAACATTTTTATTTCCTTTCTTCATCAGTTCCGCTGCTGCTTTCAGTCTTTCGTTTCGGATGAATTCCGTGGTCGAAACATTTAACAATGATTTCAGTTTGCGGTGCAATTGCATACGGCTCATTCCGAGTTCGGAAGCAAAATCGTCGGTAGAAAATCCGGTGTTGGATAATTGGTTTTCCATAATCACGCCCAGTTTTCCCAAAAATTTCTCATCCACCGAATTGATGACAATATCCACAGGTTTCAAAATCAGTTCACGGCTGTAACGTTCTTGCAGTTTTTTTCGTTCCGTAATTAATCTGTGTACCGATTCTTTCAGAATTTCATTGTGGAAAGGTTTGGTCAAAAAGGTGTCGGCTTCATTTTTCAGACTTTCCAATCTTGCTTCGTCAGAAGTTTTTGCCGTTAATAAAATCACGGGAATGAACGAAGTCAATTCATTTTCTTTGATGCTTTTGGTGAATTCAAATCCGTCCATTTTCGGCATCATCACGTCGGAAATAATACAATCCGGGATTTCTTTTTGCGCCAGTTTGAGGGCTGAAACTCCGTCTTCGGCTTCAAGAATTCTGTAATTATCCGAAAAAATGTTTTTGACAACGTTCCGGATTTCGGCATTATCATCCACAATCAATAAAACAGCTTGTTCACCGTTTGTTTCTGCTTCGGATGCCGGAATTGATTCGATATTTTCAGTAGAATTTTGAATTAAAATATTTTCCGATTCAACTTGAGTCAATGGCAAAGAAACAGAAAAAGTCAAAACTTCGTCTTTTATTGTGGTTTCAATGTTTCCTTTGTACAAATCCACCAATTCTTTGATCAACGCCAAACCGATTCCGAAACCTTCGTTTTTTTCGTCAGTTTGGTGAAAGCGTTCAAATAATTTGGGTAAATCTTTGTTTTTCAATTTCGTTCCGGAATTGGAAACTTTGATTTTCAAGTTTTCATTTTCAATATTTGAATAGAATTTGACTTCCTCATTTTCAGGTGAATATTTCACGGCATTGGACAAAAGATTCGTTACTATTTTTTCTATCACATCTTTGTCGTAAATGAATTTTCCTTCAGGAATTTCAACTTTAGAAGAAAATTTCAATCCTTTTTCTTGGGCCCGGTATTCAAATGGTTCGGAAATGGATTTCAAAAATGAACCGATTTCGCCTTCTTTCAGAATGAGTTGTAATTTTCCGCTGTCGATTTTGGAAAGTTCCAACAGTTGGTTCACCAATTCCAACATTCTATCCGAATTTTTATCAATCAGTGAAAGTTGTTTTTGTTGGTTTTCATCGCTTAATTCGGCTTGCAAAGTTTGTAAAGGACTTTTTATCAAGGTAAGCGGTGTACGGAATTCATGGGAAATATTGGCAAAAAAACGAGATTTCATTTGGTTCAATTCTTTGATTTTTTCGGCAGTTTTCAATTTATTCCGATATGCAAAAGTCAATGCCAATCCGATGATAGCCAATAACCCAATTAGCGAAGCAAAAATCGTAAACTGATTTTTTCTTTTTTGTTTACCCAATTGATTTTCGGCAGATAATAATTCGATTTGTTGTTCTTTTTGAGCGGTTTGGTATTTTGTTTCGAGTTCTTCTACTTTTTGAAAGTTTAAGTTATTGGTTAAGCTGTCTTTTAGGGGAAAATATTCTTGGTAAAATTCTGCAGCGGCTTTGTAATTCTGGGTTTGATAATTTATTTTGGCGAGATGTCTTAAACTATTGACCTCTCCATCCAAATCACTTATCATACGGGCTGTCTCCAATGCTTCTGCATAATATTTATGGCTTTCAGGATAATTTTTTTCGGTAAAATACATGGCTCCTAAATTTTGTAATGCCACATTCATGCCCGGAACATCACCAATTTCTCTTCTGATTGAAACGGCTTTTTCATAATAAGCTATGGCTTCTTTTGTTTTATTTTGTTCTCCATTTAATAAGCCTAATAAAAAAAGCGCATCAGCTTCTCTAAATTTGTTTTTGGAAGCAGTATGAAATTCTAAAACCTTTTTAAACTTTTCATCAGCCGTTTTATAATCCTTTCTGTAAAGGGCAATTCTACCAAACAAAGTTTCGGAGTTAATTACATGTTCTATATTTCCGGCTGCTTCAGCAGTTTTCTTTGCTTTTTCACAATAAAATTCTGCTTTATCATAATTCTTTAAATTAACATAAAGATTTGCAATATTTAATTGACTTGCTATTAAGATATGGTTGCCATTATGTTTTCCATTACTCAATACTGAATCTACCACCAAATAATTTTTCAGGGCTTCTTCTCCTTTATTATTTTTTAGAAAATAATTTCCTTTTTCCAAATGAGCATTGGCAAAATTGACTTCGTCATTGTATTTTTTACTCAGGTCTATCGTTTTGTTGATATAATAAAGTGCTGAATCATTTTCACTCATAATTATATATAAACTGCCCAACCGATTATTGGCTGAAACAATCATTTCCTGACTTTTTGCTTTTTTGGCATAGGATAGTGCCCTCCTCATATTTATAACACCACTATCAAATTCAGAAACATAATGATAATAAAATCCTTTCATATAATGAGCCATAGAAAAGACGTAATCATCTTTAGTTTTACGAGCTAAATCAAATTGTTTATCATTATAGGTTTTAGCTTTTTCTATATCAAAGCGCATATATTCCTGAAAAAGATTGGTCAGCAAGTTTACTTTTACGGAATCGTTCTTCGCTTTACCAAGCGCATTTTCCAGCGAATCAATTTTGACTTGATTTTGCGCAAAAAGGAAGGAAGAAAAACAGATGGTGAAAATCAGTAAATGTTTTTTCATGTCAAATAGTTTTAGAGAGATAAATGAAAAAAATCACTCATTCTCAATATTATAGCACTAAAATAAAAATTTTAAGCGTAAAAAAAAAATTTACTTCTTCAAATACAAATCAAAATAATCCGAAATTTTCTGCATCAAATGCACACGGTCTTTCCCGATGACATTGTGCTCATATCCCGGATAAACAAAATAATCAACCTGGACACCGTTGCTGACCGCATTTCTCAAAAAGTTAATCGAATGTTGCCAAACCACCACATTGTCCTGTGTTCCGTGAATTAACAATAATTTCCCTTTCAAATTTTGAGTTTTGTCCATCAAAAGATTAGTGGCATAACCTTCGGGATTATTTTGCGGTGAGTCCATATAACGCTCGCCGTACATCACTTCATACATACTCCAGTCCAAAACCGGTCCGCCGGCAACGCCTACTTTGAAAACATCGGGTTTGCGCAACATAAACGAAGTCGTCATAAAACCACCGAAACTCCAACCGTGAATGCCCATTCGGTCTCCGTCCACAAAAGGTTTCGATTTCAAAAATTCAATTCCTTTCATTTGGTCTTCCATTTCCACCGTTCCCAATTGTCTGAAAATCGCCTGTTCAAAAGCCAATCCGCGATTGGAACTTCCGCGTCCGTCCATTACCCAAACCACATAACCGTGTTGCGCCATATAATCGTACCAAAGATTTCCGCTCGCCGGAAAACGGTTCAAATTCATCTGTGCGTGCGGTCCGTTGTACAAATAAACGATAACCGGATATTTTTTCGAAGCATCAAAATTCGTCGGATAAATCAATTTTCCGTACAAATCCGTTCCGTCATCAGCTTTTAAAGTTACATTTTCAACTTTCGGCATTTGGTATTCTGCCAAAGGATTTTTTGCAGTCAATAAATTTTTGCTGAATTTTTTATCGGTCGAAAGCACATCGATTTTTCTTGGTGTCGTTTCATTCGTCCAATTGTCAATCGCATAAGTTCCGTTGGAATTTACCAAGAAATTATGGTAACCTTTTTCGGTATCAATTCTTTCGATTTTCCCGTTTTCCCAATTCACGGCATACAAATGTTTTTCCATCGCGCCGTCTTTGGTCGCCGTGATGAGCAATTCTTTTTTCTTCTCGTTTTTCCCGACAATTTCGTTCACCAACCAATTTCCTTTTGTGATTTGATTGATTAATTTTCCGTTCAAATCAAATCGGTACAAATGCATAAAACCATCGCGCTGACTCCACCAAACGAATTCTTTTCCGTTCGGAAGAAAGTACAATTCATTTTGTGGTTCCACATATTTATCCTGTTTTTCTTCGAATAAAGTTTTGATTAATTTTCCCGTTTGCGCATCATATTGATTCAATTTCAAATGATTTTGGTCGCGGTTCAAAACACCGACATAAATCGATTTTTCGTCCGGATTCCAGGTTACCGAAGTCAGATATTGGTCTTTTGGTTCGCCGGTTTGCAAAAACACGGTTTGATTGGTTTTCGGATTAAATACACCGATTGTAACTTCGTGCGAAGTCCGTCCGGCAAAAGGATACTTGATGTTTTCATTGACCGCAGGCGTAACGCTCCAATCGATAATCGGATAATCTTCTACCATCGATTGATCCATTCTGTAAAACGCCAAGAAAGTTCCTTTTGGCGAAAAGAAAGTTCCTTTGTAAATCCCGAATTCATCTCTGTGAACCGATTTTCCGTTTACGATTTCATAACTTCCGTCTTTTGTTATTTGATGAATTTTCCCGTTGGCTTCAACCCAAAACAAATTATTATCAACCACATAAGCCGTTGATTTTGTGTTATTTTCAAATTCATCCCATTCAGAATTTTCCGGTATCGAATAAAGTTTTTCTGTTTTTTGAGTGGATTTATTCCATAAAATAAAATCATTTCCATTTCTGAAATAAGCCGTGTTTTCATCAATCCAATTCAACATCGGAACAGATTTCATATTCAACTCAGAAAAATCTTTGGAACGAAGCAAAGTATCGGTTTTCAAATCCGGCAAATTTCTCGCCACCAAAGCATTTCCGTAAGAAGTCTGAACGCTTTCTGTAAACGAATTCCCGTTCGGAACCCATTGCAGTTGCGAAAGATTTTCTACTCTCAAATTCGTATAAAGCCCGAGAACGGCGTCGTCCATCGTCAGTTGTTTGTTTTGGGCAAAACCGCAGAATACGATCAGAAGTGCTATCGCCGGAAATATTTTTTTCATTTTTTGTAGGTTTTATAATTCTTTAATCAAACAAAAATCTCAAAAAGAATTGAGACTGACCAAATCAAGCTTCAATTAATTGTGAAGATTTCTTTTTTTGGTCATCAAATTTGAAAAGTTCGGGAAATCAGACTTCTAATTTCTGTTCTCCGATTTGACCCCAAATCCACTATCTTTGCCCGATAAGACCGAAGATGAACTCAAAGCCAAAACTAATCCGTGTTACCACCGTTCCGGTTTCGCTCAATATATTGCTCAGAGGACAGTTCAATTATATGTCCGAAAAGGGTTTTGAGGTATTGGCGGTTTCGTCTTCGGGCGCCGAACTGGATGAAGTTGAAAAACGAGAGAACATCAGAACCGCAGCCATTGAAATGAGCCGGAAGATTTCACCGCTTAGAGATCTGAGAGCGCTTTGGCAGATGTTTCGGCTTTTCAAAAATGAAAAACCTGATATCGTCCATTCCCATACACCCAAGGCGGGTATCATTGCGATGCTGGCCGCAAAACTTGCCGGTGTGCCGGTTCGTCTTCATACCGTTGCAGGTCTCCCGCTGATGGAAACTTCGGGTTTTAAAAGAAAACTGCTGACCGAAGTTGAAAAAATCACTTATCGCTGCGCCACCAAAATCTATCCGAATTCTAAAGGACTTACCGAATATATATTGAACAACCGACTAACTACAGCCAAAAAATTAAAACAGATTGCGAACGGAAGCTCAAACGGTATAGATACTTCCTATTTTTCAGCCGATTTGGTCAGTGAGGAACAAAAAGTCGAACTGAAAAAAATGTTGGGAATTTCGGCAGAAGATTTTGTATTCGTTTTTGTCGGCCGACTGGTAGGGGACAAGGGAATCAACGAGTTGGTTGCCGCATTTTCGGAAATCAGTAAAATGGATTTGAAAGAAAATTATTCCGAACCAAAACTGATTTTGGTCGGCAATTATGAAACCGAGCTCGATCCGCTGCTGCCCGAAACTTTGAAAGAAATTGAAAACAATCCGCATATATTTTTGGCGGGCTATCAAAAAGATGTCCGTCCCTGGTTCGGAATTTCGGATTGTCTGGTTTTTCCGTCCTACCGGGAAGGATTTCCAAATGCAGTGATGCAGGCGGGAGCAATGGGTTTGGTGGCTGTGGTAAGCAACATCAACGGCTGCAATGAGATCATCACCGAAGGTCTCAACGGTCTGATTGTTCCCGTGAAGGACACTGCCGCACTCAGATCGGCGATGCTTGAGATGATGACCAATCAGCCTGTTTATCTGCAAATGAAGTCAAATGCAAGAGAACAGATTGTTTCAAGGTTTGAGCAGAAAGAAGTTTGGCAGGCACTTTTGGATGAGTACCTTTTTGAAATCAGAGGTTAGAAGATTTTGAGACATTAGACGTGAGACTTTTTTGTATAATGCAACCCGTCATATCGATTTTGGGGTTTCAGGTTTTCAAGTTTTAGGCTGTCATCGTATATTCTACAATGTACATAGTACAAAATTAGCCAAATCACCCTGAGTTTATCCAAGAGTCGTGCAGTCGCCCGATCTCCACTCTTAATGATTTAAAAAAATTAACCAGATTCTCCGCAAGGGAAAAAATCTGCTATCGTACATTATACATTCATACAATACATTATACAAGATTTCTTAGCCGCAAATTAATTCGCCTTCTTCCTCAGCTTCACCGTGAAATGTCTCAAAATCTCAGCCTGCCAAACGATTTCAAGCCCCGATTTGATTTCATTTCTTCGGTCGTAAACATTTTTCAGTGCGGCAGCGATATAATCCATGTGCCTGAAAGTATAAGTTCTCTGCGGAATTGCCAGTCTGAGCAGTTCCATTTTTGGGAATCTTTCCTGTCTCGTCACCGGATCCCGGTCTGCCAGCAGCGTGCCGATTTCAACTCCTCTCACACCGCCTTCCTTATACAGTTCCACACCGAGCAGCTGGGCGGGATATTCCGATTGAGGAATGTGTGGCAAAAAACTGAGTGCATCCACAAAAACGGCATGACCGCCGATCGGACGCTGAACCGGAATTCCGTATTCGATCAGTTTGTGACCCAGATATTCGACCTGACCGATTCTTGCTTTCAGAAAATCATATTCTGTGGATTCATTCAAACCCTCGGCCAATGCGCCCAAATCTCTGCCGGCAAGACCTCCGTAGGTCAGATAACCTTCATAAATGATTCCCATATTTCCGCAGTTGCGGTAGAGTTCCTCATTTCTGAATGCCAGCAGACCGCCGATGTTCACCAGACCGTTTTTCTTTGCAGACATGGTAAAACCCTCACTGTAAGAAAACATTTCCTTGACGATTTCTTTGATTGATTTGTCTTTGTAGCCTTCTTCTCTTTCTTTGATGAAATATGCATTTTCGGCAAAACGGGCTGCATCAAAAAACACAGGAACACCATATTTGTCCGAAAGTGCTTTCACCGCTTTGATGTTCGCCATAGAAACCGGCTGACCGCCCGATGAATTGCAGGTTACGGTAATCAGACAAAGCGGAATATTTTCTTTGGGATGGGTTTTATAAACCTGTTCCAGTTTCTCCAAATCGATATTTCCTTTGAACGGATGGATATGGTCGATGATAAATGCTTCATCTATGGTACAGTCGATTGCGCTTGCTTTTCTGAATTCTATATGTCCTTTGGTGGTATCAAAATGTGAATTTCCGGGTACCACATCGCCGGACTTTACCATCACGCTGAAGAGTACATTTTCGGCTGCTCTTCCCTGATGGGTAGGCAGTACATACGGAAATCCCAAAATTTCACTGACCGTATTTTTCAGTTTGGTATATGATCTTGAACCGGCATAACTCTCATCACCAATCATTATTTCTGACCACTGTCTGTCTGACATTGCGCCGGTTCCGCTGTCTGTGAGCAGGTCTATAAATACTTTGTCGCTTGCCAGATTAAAAAGGTTAAAACCTGCTTCTTCGATCCATCTTTCGCGTTCTTCACGACTTGAGATTCTAATCTCTTCGGTCATCTTGATTTTATAGGGTTCTGCCCAGGGTAATTCCATTTTGTGTATTTTTATGAATTGAAGGTCTAAAGGTAAAAAGCTTTGGAAGAATTAACAAAATTGGTCGAAAAAGAAATCACATCAGATGTTAACCAATCCAAGCAGTCAGAATTGATTTCTTAATCCAATTTCCATTTTCTGAAATTAACGGAAGCTTAAATCTCGAATTGGATATTTTCTTTTTGCTGATTTTCCAAACTTCCCTGAGTGACAGGATTTTTAATGATTTCTCTTCAGCAGATCGTCCAGATATTCTCTTGAATTTGACAGTCTCGGCACCTTGTTCTGACCGCCGAGCTTGTCTCTTGATTTCATCCAGTCAAAAAAAAGGCCGTCTTTTGCCAAATTGATTTTCAACTGATTCAGTGTGATGTTTTTGTATCGTTTTGCTTCATAATCAGAATTTAATTCCTGAAGCGAACGGTCGAGGATTTCTGTAAACCGGTCAAAATCTTCAGGTTTTTTGTCAAATTCAATCAGCCATTCGTGCGCGCCTTTTTCCTTTCCGACCATAAAAACAGGTGCAGCCGTAAATTCTCTTACAATCGCACCGGTTGCTTCGCAGGCTCTTTTCAAACCTTCTTCCGCATTTTCGATAATCAGTTCTTCGCCAAAAGCATTGATAAAATGTTTGGTTCTTCCGCTGACTACGATTCTGAACGGATCTGTGGATGTGAATTTGACCGTATCGCCGATAATATATCGCCACAGTCCGCCGTTGGTAGTGATTACGATGGCATAATTTTTTCCGATTTCAACATTCTCAAGCTGAACCACCCTCGGACTGTCAGAATCAAATTCTTCCATCGGTATGAATTCATAAAAAATTCCGTTGTCAAGCAGCAGCAGCATATCTTTTGAATCGCTTCTGTCCTGAATTCCGAAAAATCCTTCGGACGCATTGTAAATTTCGTAAAAATTCAATTTTTTTCGGGTCAGACCGGTATAAATTTCCTGATAAGGTTTGAAACTGATGCCGCCGTGAAAAAAAACTTCGAGCATCGGCCATACATCATCCAATTTTTCCATTCCGGTTTCTGCCAGCACATTGTTGAGCAAAACCAGCATCCACGAGGGCACACCCGTCAGACAGCCGATTTCCTCTTTGATCACCGAATGAGAAATTGCCTTCATTTTGGTTTCCCATTCGCTCATCAGCGAAATCTGTTTGTTGGGCGTATTTCTGAGTTCCGCATAAAACGGAAGATTGTCGATCAGTATTGCTGACAAATCGCCAAAAAGGGTATCGTATTTCTGATAAATTTCGCTGCTTCCGCCCAGTCTGAGGTTTTTGTTTTTAAAAATTTCGGTGTCGGGATGATTGTTCAGATAGATTGCAAACATCATTTTTCCGGCTGCATAATGACATTCTTCGAGTGATTCTTCACTGATGGGAATGAATTTGCTTTTTGCATTGGTCGTACCCGAAGATTTTGCAAACCATTTGATTCTGCCTTTCCAGCTGACATCGGGTTCGCCCTTTCTTGCTCTTTCTATATACGGCTCAAAATCCTCATATTTTACCAATGGTACATGTGTGCAGAATTCGGTATAAGAATCGATTTCGTCAAAACCGTAAAGTTTTCCGTAATCGGTGTTTCTTGCGGCGGAAAGATTGCTGAACAGTACACCTTCCTGGGTGTCAATCGGGTTTTTGATAAAGTTTTCAATCTGAAGAAACCTTTTTCTCATCAGCAGCCCCATTACTTTATTGACCAATCCCTGTGCCGGCATAATTATTTGTAATTTTACTGCAAATTTAATCAAAACAATGATTTTTGAAGGCCAGATCACCAAGATGATAACTGAAAATACCGATCCGATTCACTATTATCTGAATTTAAAAAATGATTTTTTGGATGTGAATGCCCAATTGGGCAAAAAAATTAAGATTTATCACGATCACAATGAGTGTCTTGGTTGTGGATTGGACAAAGAAATATTCAGGATGGGTTATTGCAAAAGCTGTTTTTTCACACTTCCTCAGGCGAACGAAAGCATCATCCGGCCCGAGCTGTCAACTGCACATCTCGGAATTGAACAAAGAGATTTGGAATGGGAAAAGAAATTTGAATTGCAGCCGCACATCGCTTATCTGGCGGTTTCTTCAGAATTGAAAGTCGGCGTGACCCGCGAATCTCAGATTCCGACTCGTTGGATTGATCAGGGTGCGAGCAGTGCAATCGTTCTGGCAAAAACCGACAACCGTTATCAGGCGGGAATGATAGAGGTGGCGCTCAAAAAGCATGTGGCAGACAAAACCAATTATCAGCGGATGCTCAAAAACGAAATTCCGGATGTTGATTTGATTCAGCAAAAAGATTTGTTTAAAATTTATTTACCCGAAGAAGAAGCCGGATTTTATCAGTCCGACAATTCGATTTATACTTTCAATTATCCGGTGCTTCAGTATCCCAAAAAAGTAAATTCGCTCAATCTGAAAAAACAAAGGGAATATGAAGGGACGCTGATCGGAATCAAAGGTCAGTATTGGATTTTTGAGGATGATACCGTTTGGAATGTGAGAGGACATGAAGGTTTTTATATTATTTTTGACATTAATTAAAATCCCGAAATTAATGTAAGAAATTGATTGCCAAATATGTGCAAAGTAATTTAAGGAATATAAACCGTTTGTAGTCAAAGAATTAAAATTTAAATTGAAGCACAACAATCATTTTACTTCCCAAATCCCTGAACTCTAAGCTTCTTTTTTCACCAGACTTTTGATTCCCTGCGCAACCCGTCTGCCGGTTTCGGCAGCTCCGTTCATAAATCCCTGAAACATTTCGCTGCAGTGTTCACCCGCAAAAAAGCAGTTGCCGACGGGTTCGATTTCATAACCCGCGATCGAAGTCCATTGTCCGGGTTTGTAACAGCTGTAACTTGCTTTCACCCACGGATATTCGATCCAGTTGACAAAGACATGTTTGTTTTTAAATTTTTCTTTTGATTCGGTAAATATTTTGTCGAGTTCGTCCACAAATCCGTTGATTCTTTTGTCCGGAAGTTCGGTTCGCCATACATGATTGGGTGGTGCAAGCGGGTTTTTGAATGATTCGTCGCACAGTTTTTGAGAAAAGTCTCCGCCAAAATATGCGACATAAGCACCAAACGGATTGTTCGGTGTTTTGTTCACACTTCCGTCCCAACCGTTGGTCATATCGTTTGTAAACAGATAGCCCATCGCCCTGTTTTTTTCGCTTCGCCACGGCTGACCCTCATAACCCAATATCAGTTTGGTATTGTTTCCGTAACCGAGTTCATTGATGCATTTTTGTTTTTCGGCCGACATATTTTTGAGTTCTAATTTCAGTTTTCTCAATATGGTAAACGGAATGGTTACGACCAGTGCTTTTGCTTTCACTTCTTTTCCGTTTTCAAAACCGACGATATAACTGCCGTTTTCCTGCTCGACAATCGAACTGACCTGATGATTGGTTTCGATTTTGTCTTCACCGATTTTATTTGCCAAACCGTGGATAATCTTTGAATTCCCGCCTTTGATTCTGAATCTTTCATCGCTGTCGCCAAAGACTCTGAATCCTTCATCTGTGCCGGTTTCAATCATATCGAGCATATTGATGGTTGACTGCTGTTCGCAATCCAAACCGTATTCGGCCACAAAAGCCGCCACAAACAATTCTTTCAGCCAGGCTGCACATTTGAGCGAATTGATGTACTCGGAAAGCGGAAGATTGTCAAGAATCACCGCATCTTCGGTATCATAATTCTCTCCGAGCGATGCTTTATCTGCAGCAACTTTGGGTGCTATTTTTTTAAATTCATTGATGATTTCCTCTTCACTGATTTTTCGGTTGTCAAAGAAATAAATGTCCTTGATCCAGCCGTTTTTTTCCTGCTCGTCAATCAGATCAATCAGTTCCAGATTGAATTCTTTTGCAAGCGAAATCATGTCTTCATGATTTGAGTCAATAAAATCTCCGCCAAATTCGGGGAAGATTCCCATTTGCATTGCATCGTTGTAATGGGTCAGTATTCGTCCGCCCAAACGATGACTGCCTTCAAATACTCTGAAATTCAGACCCGAACCGATCAGATGGTTTGCGCAGTTCAGCCCCGAAATTCCGGCTCCCAATATTGCGATATCGAGCATATCCGGATCTTTTTCGCTGTCTTTCTTTTCAGATTTACAGGCGGCAAAGATTGGGGGAGTGCTCAGTGCAATCGCCAGTCCGGCAGCGCCCAATGATGATTCGGTCAGAAATTTTCTTCGGCTGTACAGTTTTGGATTTTCCTGACGATATGTTTTTACTTCTGTATTTAGCGTCGCCATCAGTTGGTTGAGCAGTTTGCTTTTTTTCATGGTATTTCATTTTTAGAGATTTTAATTTGATTAAGGGCCTACCAGCTTCCGCCGCCTCCGCCACCGAATCCGCCGCCCGAAAAACCGCCTCCCGAAAAACCGCCTCCGCCGCTGCTGCTGCTCGAAGGAGAGCTCACCATTGCGGATTGGGTCGAATTTATAGTGTTTGAAAATGAATTTGCAAATGTGTTCATGTTCATGATTCCAACCGTGCCCGGACTGCTGTACCATTCAGGCGGCGGAATATCGAGTGCAGCAAACTTGCCCGCCCATTCTTTGAGCAAACCAAAAGCCAATGCATAACTCATTGTTTTTTCAAAATAATCCGGATCCGATTCAATCAAAGTTTTGATCCGATTGGCTTCTGCCAGTTTGACAAATTGTCTGAAACCTTTGATTTCCGACAATACATCGCTTCCCTGTTTGTTTTTCTTTTTCATATAGCCCGACATGATAATTAGAAATATAAAAAACACAAAACTCACGACCGCAGCAAATAGTCCAAAAACAAACAGAAAAATCCCGCTGATGACAAAGGCGCCCAAACCGCTAAGAATATAGCTTGTGTTCATCACTTTGTTTGATTTGGGGTCGTAATAAACCTGAGCCTTTGCTTTCAATTCCTTCTTTGCAGAGTTCATGGTGGTATAAAATGTGTCTCTCAGACTGCTGACCAAAACCGAATCCAATTCGTTTTCATTTTCTGTTTTTGACGAAAATTTTCCGGAAAATAAACCGTTGAAAATTGTTTTTTCATAATTGGGTCTGTCGTTGGGCAGTTCTTTTAATTTGATGATTAATGTATCAGACTTTGAGAAAATCCCTTTTTTGGGGATTTCAGCCACTCTGACAATTCCTTCCTGACCCCATTTTGGAATCAGTGAAATCAGATCGGTTGTATCTTCACGGTCATTGATCAGATAACCCGCCATCGCAGAATCAACTCCCTTTGGCGGATAGTAACTTGTAACTGCAATCACCTTATCGTCCTTTCCGAATTTTTTCCAAACCGACCAGAAAACAAATGCAAATCCGCCCAAAATCCACATCCAACCATATTTTATAAATCCGGATGGAGAATAATCAACTTCCGCAATCGCTTCTTTTGGCATTTTGACCAGCAGTGTGATATTGTCGCTCCCCAAGAAATAGACTGATTCCAGGCTTTTGCCTGAAAATGTATGATTGGAATAATTCAAATCAAATGCGGCCGAAAGATCTGTATTGCCGTAACTGCCCGAATAAACAAATGAGTTTTCTGCAGAAAGTTTGGTGGCTTCGGGTGCGCTTACATTGAATTCTACCTTTTCAAAATTTGCATACCAACCGTCCGGTTTTATGTTCCAGTAAAACATCGCCTGACGATCGTCAAACAGATAAGCATTTTTGACCCGATAGCTGATTTCGTAATGCTGAGGTCCGATGACGGTCACATCCGGATCGCCTATTTTAATTTCCTGCACCCCGTTCAGATTCTCTATAAAACGGGGCGTGGTACTGAATTTATGTCCCGGAACTTTGATGTCGCTGATATAGATTTTGCGGCTTTCACCGTCCAAATTGTACTTTGTGAGGATATTTCTGAGCAGTCCGTGTTTGTGTTCTGTAAATTCAACATCGTAATATTCCACCACATCAAACCAGCCGTCAGGGTTCATTGTGATATCTGCAGTGTATTTTTTGACTGTAAATCCCTGCGAAAATAAGCAGCCGAATGAAAATAAGAGCAGTAGGGAAAGTGAATATTTTTTCATTTTACAGTTTTGGGTTTTAGAATTGAGTTTCACAAAAATAATCAGACAAAATCAATTTTTGAGTTTGTTTTTTACAATGAAAAGCCAAGGTCTGATGCTTCTTTTTTTGAAATCAGAGTGGCTGAACACTGCTCAAACAGCAGAATTCAAATGTCTGTCCGTCTTTCGTTCCTGCAGATTTTCAATTATTTTCTGATTTGAAGACATATACGGAAACACAAAGACGGACAGATTTTCATTTATGAAAAATCAACGGTTACGTTTTCTTTTTCGCCTGCTGCTGCTTCAAAATAATCGAAGTGGCGGTATTTGAACATACCTGCAAACAGTACGCCCGGAAAGCTTTCGCCGTAAACATTGTTTTCTCTTACGGTGGAGTTATAGTATCGTCTTGTTCTTTCAAGATTTTCTTCAATTTCGCTCAATTGGGTCTGAAGATTCAAAAACGAAGTGTCTGCCTTCAGGTTCGGGTATGCTTCAGCGAGTGCAAACAGACTTTTCAAAGTTTGCTGCAGTGCATTTTCTGCCTGAATCTGACCGTTGATATCTCCTTTTGGAACCGCCATTGCAGCATTTCGGGCCTCAACTACCTGATTAAATGTATCCTTCTCGTGAGCTGCATAACCTTTGACGGTATTGACCAGATTGGGAATCAAATCGTGCCGTTTTTTGAGTGCGACATCAATATTTGCCCATGCATCCTGAACCATATTTCTGTTTTTTGCGAATTTGTTGAAAATCCCAACCAGCAATCCGCCCAAAATGACGATAATGCCCAATAAAATTAGTCCTGCCATAGTTTATAGAGTTTTAAAATTTCAAAATCCTGTTTACCAAAAAAACAAATAAGATTTTAAGGCAATTGACTTTGCAAGGTACGATTTAATTTTAAAAATGATAAAAAAAATTGGCAGGCAATAAATCCATAAATACTTTTCATATTATCTGAATGTGCTATATTTGCAAATTGTTAAAATTCAGAAAAAAAATTATGAAAGAATTAACTCTATGGATTCCTGTGATTCTTGCGATTATAGGATTGTTGACAATGGTTTACAAATTCATGTGGGTAAATAAGCAGGATCCGGGAACGGAAAAAATGCAGAGCATTTCAAAAAGTATCCAGGAAGGTGCGCTCGCATTCCTTTCGGCAGAATACAGACTGCTGTTCGTATATGTGATTGTGGCATCATTTGCGCTTTTCCTGCTTTCGCAGTTTGTTGAAACCACTCACTGGCTGATCGTCCCTGCATTTGTTACGGGCGCAGTATTCTCAGCTCTGGCAGGAAATGTTGGGATGAGAGTTGCAACATCGGCAAATACCAGAACCACTCAGGCAGCGAGAACCAGCCTTCCAAAGGCGCTCGACATCTCATTTGGCGGTGGAACCGTGATGGGACTGGGCGTTGCAGGTCTTGCAGTTTTGGGACTTTCATTGTTCTTTATATTCTTCACAAAATTCTTTTTGACAGACAGCGGCGATTTTACTCACGAAATGACCATTGTACTCGAAGCATTGGCAGGATTCTCTGTGGGTGCCGAGTCGATTGCGCTCTTTGCGCGTGTGGGCGGCGGAATTTATACAAAAGCTGCCGACGTTGGTGCTGACCTGGTTGGAAAAGTAGAGGCCGGAATCCCTGAGGATGACCCGAGAAACCCTGCGACCATCGCAGACAACGTGGGTGACAACGTAGGTGATGTGGCAGGTATGGGTGCCGACCTTTTTGGTTCTTATGTGGCAACCATGCTGGCAGCTATGGTTTTGGGTAATTATGTCGTCAGAGACATTAGAATAAAAGACTCATCATTTACAGATCAGTTTGGCGGAATGGGTCCGATCCTTCTTCCGATTATGATTGCAGGTGTTGGAATTATCGCTTCAATCATCGGAACTTTTCTGGTAAAAATCAAAGACAACAATGCGCGTGAAGCAAAAGTTCAGTCAGCACTGAATCTCGGAAACTGGACATCAATCGGAATTACTGCAATTGCAGTTTACTTCCTGATCGATTGGATGCTTCCCGACAACCTTTATATGGAATTCTTTGGCGAAGGAATTTATCTAATCGGAAAAATGAACGTATTCTCAGCCACGCTTGTCGGTCTGGCTGTGGGCGGTCTGATTTCAATGATTACAGAATACTATACAGGTTTGGGTAAAAAACCTGTTATGAATATCATCAGAAACTCATCAACCGGCGCTGCAACCAATATCATTGCAGGTCTTTCGGTAGGTATGATTTCGACTTTTGCATCAGTACTTCTTTTTGCGGGAGCCATTTGGGCTTCTTATGAACTGGCCGGATTCTATGGTGTTGCAATTTCTGCATCAGCAATGATGGCAACCACTGCAATGGCGCTTGCAATCGACGCTTTCGGACCGATTGCGGACAATGCCGGCGGTGTTGCCGAAATGAGCGAACTGCCTGCAGAAGTAAGAGGAAGAACAGATATTCTCGACTCTGTCGGAAATACTACAGCGGCTATCGGAAAAGGTTTTGCAATCGCTTCTGCAGCCTTGACTGCATTGGCTCTGTTTGCAGCTTATGTGACTTTTACGGGAATCGACGGCATCAATATCTTTAAAGCAAAAACACTTGCCGCACTCTTTGTCGGCGGTATGATTCCGGTTGTATTCTCGGCTTTGGCAATGCAGTCTGTCGGTAAGGCAGCAATGGAGATGGTGAAAGAAGTTCGCCGTCAGTTCAAAGAAATTCCGGGTATTCTGGAAGGAACCGGAAAACCGGATTACGGCAGATGTGTTGAAATTTCGACCAAAGCCGCATTAAAAGAAATGATGCTTCCGGGCGCACTGACCATACTGACTCCGATTCTGATTGGTTTCCTGGCGGGAGCAGAAGCATTGGGAGCTTATATGGCAGGTGTTACCGTTTCGGGCGTGCTTTGGGCAATTTTCCAAAACAATGCCGGCGGTGCATGGGACAATGCAAAAAAATCTTTTGAAGCAGGTGTTGAAATCGACGGTAAGATGACGTACAAAGGATCTGAAGCACATAAAGCAGCCGTAACCGGTGACACTGTGGGCGATCCGTTCAAAGATACTTCAGGACCTTCAATGAACATCCTGATCAAACTGACCTGTTTGGTAGGGCTGATTTTGGCGCCGATTTTGGGTAGCGAAAACCGGGATTCACTGTTTGCAAATGTGGTTGAAAGTGCACAAACAGTTTCTTCTGAACTTGACAGCGAAGGCAACTTTATCTACAATTTGGGGAATGAAACATCAATCAAACTGAAATCGGGAACCGAACTGAAAGTTGGAGACAGATCAGCTGAAATGAAATTGTTCAGAATTTTAACAAGTCTTGAAAACCCGAACAGGAGGCTGAACAGATCAAGAGGAGCCATTTGGGTTACGCTCGACAGAATTCGTTTTTCATCGGGTTCTGCATCACTGATGTCAGATTCAGAAGCTCAAATCAAAGACATAGCAATGCTGCTGAATGATTTTCCGAATGCAAAAATTAAAATCGGAGGTTATACCGACAACACCGGTATCGAAGATGCCAATTTGAAAATCTCAACTGATCGTGCCAATATGGTAAAAAGAGCGCTGATGAAATTTGGTGTTGACGAAAGCAGAATGCAGGCAGAAGGTTACGGTGCAGATAATTTTGTCTGCAGAGCAAACGATACCGACGTCTGCAAAGCACAAAACAGAAGAGTTGATATAAAAGTGACCGAATAAAATCACAGTTCAAATCAATCTTTTACAAAGCAGTTCGTAAATCCGGACTGCTTTTTTGTTTTGATTTTTTCAAATGAAACTATCTTTGAAGCTTTGCCGATGAAATTATTTAAAATCTACATCGATTCCTATCGCGGCCTTTCGTCCGAAAGCTGGATGCTCGCAGTCGTCATGCTGATCAACCGCGCAGGATCCATGGTGCTTCCTTTCCTCGGCGTTTATATGACCGATCATCTCGGTTTCAAACTCGAAGCCGCCGGTCTGGTGCTGAGCTGTTTCGGTATCGGTTCGGTCGGAGGTTCGTGGCTGGGCGGTTGGCTGACCGATCGTTTTGGCGAATTCAGAACCCAGTATCTGAGTCTTTTTCTCAGCGTACCCGTTTTTTGTCTGATGCCATTTTTTACAACCGAATTTGGTCTGGCCGGAATGATTCTTCTGCAAAGCACCATCAGCGAAGCCTTCAGACCCGCCAACTCGGTTGCAATTACAAAATATGCCAAAAAAGAAAATATCACCCGTTCGTTTTCACTCAACCGAATGGCGGTCAATCTCGGATTTTCGGTCGGGCCGGCGCTGGGCGGGATTCTTTCTGCAATTTCGTATGATTTTCTTTTTTATTCCAATGCTGCCGCCGCATTTCTTGCCGGTGTGACCTATGTCCGATTTTTTAGAAATAAAACCGGAAACCAAAAAATTAAAACCGAAATGAAACTCGAGAAAGAAGTTTCTCCCTATGGCGATTTGCAGTTTCTGAAATTCGCAGCGCTCTGTTTCCTGTTTTCTATGTGTTTCTTCCAGCTGTTGAATACACTGACTATTTTTTACAAACTGAAAGCCGGTCTCAGTCAGCAGCAAATCGGATTTGTGCTCGGTTACAGTGGAATCTTTATCGTGCTGACTGAAATGCTGCTGGTCAGTCTGGCCGAAAAACGGATGCGGCTGAAGATGACACTGCTGCTCGGTTCTGTTTTTGCCGGAATTTCATTTGCAATGCTCGGATGGTTTTATACACTGCCGATGCTTTTTCTGTCGATTACGATTTTGAGTATTGGTGAAATCTGGGCGTTCCCGTTTATGTCGAGTGTAACAGCAATCCGATCGGGTGCAGGCAATCGGGGAGCTTATATGGGAATGCTCGGCATCGGATTTTCGCTTTCATTTATTATTACACCTTATCTTGGAACCTTTATTGCGCAGGAATACGGTTTTAGAATTCTTTGGGTCGCAACCGGAACGCTGCTCGTTCTGGCGGGTATCGGATTTTATTTTCAGATTCCAAAACTGCTCAAAGGGCAGGAGGAAACAGCGGAATTTGACTGATCAGGATTTATTGATTTTGAATTGAATTTATAATGATTCAAAATTCAAAGCTTACTGTCTCTAATTGAAAGATTTTTATAATTTTACAAATCTCAAAAAATTAATCAATCATAATTATCAAAATGGATTTCAGAAAATACAGTATTCCTTATGAAGTCAATCCTTACTATGCCAAACCGGTTGCCTATTTTTCAATGGAATTTGCAATCGACCAATCGCTCAAAACTTACAGTGGCGGTTTGGGATTTTTGGCCGGTTCTCACATGAGGAGCGCCTATTCGCTCAAACAGAATCTGGTCGGGATCGGCATACTTTGGAAGTACGGTTATTATGACCAGCAGAGAAATCAGGACAGAAGTCTGAAAGTTTCATGGGTCGAAAAAAACTATAATTTTCTGGAAGATACCGGTATAAAATTTCAAATCAGAGTGGATGAACATCCGGTTTGGGTAAAGGCATTTTATTTGAATCCCGAAACCTTCAATACTGCACCCATCTTTTTTCTGACAACAGATTTGCCCGAAAACGATTATCTGGCGCAGTCAATCAGTCACCGGCTTTATGACGGAAACCCGGCTGCAAAAGTGGCACAATATATTTTGCTCGGAAAAGGAGGGGCAAAACTGCTCGATGAAATTGGGCTCGAAAGAGATATTTATCATCTGAATGAAGCACACGGACTGCCGGCTGCATTTTATCTTCTGAGGAAATTCAGAGATGTTGCAGAAGTTAACAAAAGACTGGTTTTCACAACCCATACGCCCGAAGAGGCAGGCAATGAAAAACATGATTTCAACCTTTGTTATAAGATGTCTTATTTCTCGGGGCTGACAGCTGAAGAAGTCGAAGCGGTTACAGGTTTGTCAAAGGATGAAGCTTTTAATCATTCGCTGGCCGCGCTCAGACTTTCGCATATTGCAAACGGAGTTTCAAAATTGCACGGTGTGGTTTCAAACCGGATGTGGGGTAAATATTCCGGAATTTGTGAAATCAAATCGATTACCAATTCACAGGATTATTTGTACTGGGCAGACAAGGAACTTTATAAATATATGGAGGATGGCGATAATCAGAAATTTGACGAAAGAAAAAAGCAGATCAAAGCCGAAGCCTTCAAAATCGTTGCCGATCAAACCGGTCGAATTTTTGACCCGAATGTGCTGACAATGGTTTGGGCAAGAAGATTTGCAGGATACAAAAGAGCAGATTTAATGCTGAATGACATCGAAAGATTCAACCGGCTGCTTTCCCATTCAAAATATCCGATTCAGCTGATTTGGGCAGGGAAACCTTATCCGCTCGATCAGCCCGCAATCGATATTTTCAACAAACTGGTTTATGAAGCCAAAAATCACGGAAATATGGCGGTGCTGACCGGCTACGAGCTCAGTTTGAGCAAACAGGTCAAAGCAGCTTCTGATGTATGGCTCAATACACCGAGGGTGCCGAGAGAAGCTTCGGGTACAAGCGGCATGACGGCTGCAATGAACGGCAGTGTGAATTTTTCGACAGATGACGGATGGATACCGGAGTTTTCAAAAAACAGAGAAAATTCTTTTGTGATTCCAAGAGCAGATTTTGAAAACCTCAGTGTTGAGCAGCAGGATCTTCAGGATTTGAATCATCTGTACAATATGCTTGAAAATGAGATTCTTCCGATGTATTACGAAAGACCTGACGAATGGAGAAAAATCGTTCAGAACGGAATGATCGGAGTCAGAAATCATTTCAACAGCGACCGTATGGCAGACGAATATTATCAGTTGATTTACAATCAGCCGGTAAACGTTATGAATTAAGTTTTCAAATACCGGAATCGGTAAAATTGGTTAATTTTGCGGCCAAATCCCAATTTATGACAAAGGACGGAAAGATAGAGTTGATGGCTCCTGCCGGAAATTTTGAATCGCTTCAGGCAGCACTTGACAATGGTGCGGATTCGGTTTATTTTGGAGTTGAACAGCTGAATATGAGGGCGCGGGCTTCAATCAATTTCACAATGGATGATTTGCCCGAAATTTCGAAACGCTGTTCAAAACAGGGTGTGAGAACCTATTTGACGCTCAATACCATTATTTATGATCATGATCTGTCACTGATCAAAACACTGATTAACAAAGCGAAAGAAGCAGACATCACAGCAATCATAGCAATGGATCAGGCGGTAATCGCCTATGCGCGTCAGGTGGGGATGGAAGTCCATATTTCGACCCAGGTGAATGTGACCAATATTGAAACCGTGAAATTCTATTCGATGTTTTCGGACACCATGGTTCTGAGTCGTGAACTGAGTTTGAACCAGGTAAAGAAAATTACAGAACAAATTGAAAAAGAAGAAGTCAGAGGTCCGTCCGGAAATTTGATTGAAATTGAAATCTTTGGTCATGGTGCGCTTTGCATGGCGGTTTCGGGCAAATGTTACCTGAGCCTGCATTCTCACAATTCATCCGCAAACAGAGGTGCATGCAAGCAAAACTGCAGAAAAAAATATACGGTGATTGATCAGGAATCGGGTTTTGAAATTGAACTCGACAATGAATATATGATGTCGCCAAAAGATCTCTGCACCATTGATTTTTTGGATCAGATCGTTGATTCAGGAATCAAAGTGCTGAAGATTGAAGGCAGGGGAAGAGCGCCCGAATATGTGGCAACAGTAATCAGATGTTATCGGGAGGCGATAGATTCGATTTATGACAAGACTTATTCAAAAGAAAAAATCGATCATTGGATGACACTGCTTCAGACGGTTTACAACCGCGGTTTTTGGAGCGGTTATTATCTCGGACACAAACTGGGTGAGTGGTCACCGGCAAACGGCTCCATGGCGACCCAAAAAAAAGTATATATCGGAAAAGGAAAACACTTCTTTCCAAAGACAAATATTGGTCAGTTTCAGATTGAAGCTTATGATTTGACTGTGGGCGACAAAATTCTGATTACCGGACCGACGACCGGCGCAAAGCAGGCCGAGGTGATTTCGATGATGGTGAATGATGAGTTAAAAGAGACAGCGACAAAGGGAGATGAAATCACACTTCCGATCGAATTCAGGATCAGACCTTCGGACAAATTGTACAAACTGGTAAAAACCGAATATGCGGATACTTAAACTGGTTTTTTAATTTTGAGAAATGGTCATCATCACACTTCAACGCGACAAATGCATCGGTTGCAATTACTGTGCTGAATTAGCACCCGAAAAATTCAGAATGTCAAAAAAGGACGGTAAATCGGTTTTGCTCAAATCGGTTGAGAAAAAAGGATTTCATACTTTGAAGGACCCGGATAACAGTGTATTTGAAGATGTGGACAAAGCCGCGAAGGCATGTCCGGTGAAAATTATTTCGGTAAAAATGATATGACAAAAAATCGGCTCAGAAAGGAATACAAAGAAAGGCGAAAAGCATTTTCTGAAGGACAGATTGAAAATTTCAGTCAGAAAATTCTCGACCGGCTGAAGTCGATGCCGATTTGGAATGCCGAATATTTTCATGTTTTTGTTCCAATCAGAGGAAAGAACGAAATCAATACGACACCTATAATTAATAATTTGTTCACTATGAATAAAAAGGCGGTTGTTCCAAAAACCGACGGAATGGAACTGCTTGCCTGTCAGATCAATTCGAACACAAAATGGGAAATTGGGAATTTTGGCGTGCCCGAACCGATTGATTATAAATTAATTGCACCCGATCTGATCAATGTAGTATTTGTTCCGATGCTGATTTGTGATTTGGACGGAAACCGTATCGGATACGGTGGCGGATATTATGACCGATTTATGTCAAAATTAAACAAAGACTGTCTGAAGATCGGTTTAAATTTTTTCGAACCGATTCAAAGAATTGAAGGAGTTGAACCGACGGATATTCCGTTGGATTACTGTGTTACACCTGACGAAATCGTGTCTTTTGTTTCCTGAAGATCATTCAAATCTTCAAAATAGAAAACAAATTCGTGTTTGAACTTTTTGGGTTCTTTTCTCAGTATATATTTTGCAGATTTGGGCAGTGAGTCGATCAGTTTTTTGTCTTTTGAATAATATCTGACCCAATAATTTACATTTCGGATTGAATCCGGAATCAGCGAATCTTTTTTTGACAGATCGAGTCCTCTGATTTCCGTATAATTCACTTTGAGCGAATCCATTTCTTTCAGCAAACGCTGAATATTCAGCGAATCTTTTTCCTGAAAATAACTTTCAATCTGCGGAAAAAGTATATTTCTCATCACACTGTCGTTCAGATTGACCGAATAAAGAGACATCAGTTCGTAAACTTCGGTTAATTTTTGTTTGGTGATAAAATTGACCGATGCCAACGAATCCATTTTTGAAACCGGGGTCGAATTGTTTCGATAGGTCTTGATGACCTCCGGGTCGTGTTCTCCCTGAAAAACCGGTTCGTGTCTGCATGACCAGACAAAAACCAGTGCAGTCAGAAACACAAAAAGAAACCTAATCTTCATCGGAATTAATTTTGAATTTAATTTTAATAATCTTTCCGTTTTTATTCTTTTCAGCCTCTATCAGGGTGAAATTTTTCAACGAAGTGGTAGGCAGAGACATCAGATTGATGTACTGTTTCTTGCTCAATACTTCGACACCAAAGAATTCATTGTCATACACCTGATAAATCAGCGCATGGTCATCAATCATCTGGTCGAGCATCTTGATTCTTTCTTTGACGCTTTGAGATGATTTTGAATAGTGTCTCAGCATAACCTTGTAATCGTCGGGCTGCAGCCGGATGGTTTCTCTTCCCTGATACAGTCTGAGGTCGATTTTGAAGGTGTCCTGTTTATAGTAGGTTGATTTGATGGTCATCAGCAGTGTGTCTTCCTTTGACGGAAATGTTACACAGCCTTTATCGGTCATCAGTTCCAGCGGAGTAAAATCCTGTCTGGCTACTGTAATTTCGATCGGCTCGGTGATTGGTGTATTTCGGTCGGCATCTATAAAGCAGAATTCATAGGTGCGCTGATAGATAAATGCAAAATAAATTGCTGTTCCCAAAACGGCAAGCCCTGCAAATGAAAGAATAATCGCAGGGATCAGACTTTTTCTTCCGCTGCTTTTTTTCGGTTTTTGATATTCTTTTTGGTCAAAATTATTGACTTCAGCTTCTTGGATGATGATTTCGGCATCTGTTTTTTCAGCTTCTGACTTTCCGTTTGTCGTCTGATCTCCGATTTTGCTGTTTTGAGCGGCAGAAAATTCTGACCAGCCCGAGTAGCCGACATACTGAGCGAGTATATTCAGCATATCGATTCTGGGCAGTTTTTTTAATTCGTCATTTTTAAAATAGGTATAAAACCATTTTTCGCTGACACTTGATTTGGTTTTTTCAAACAAATCTTCCTGAAACGATACGATATCTTGTCCTTTCCACTCTGAAATATCGGCAGAAGAAGCCGTATTTGTCTCAAAAAAGCAATTTGTTATCTTTTTTTTGAGCAATTCAAACAATTCTATTTCAGAAATTTTATCCAATATATTCAATGTAAATTACTGGTATTCAATTTTTTGTAAATTGTAAATTATTTTACAAGATGATTACAATCATTTTTCTTCACCTTGAGAGCAAAGCTAATGTACTTTTGACACAAATAAAAACCATTAAAAATTTTTAATTATGAAAAAAGTATTTGTAAAAGGAATCGCATTGGCTTTCATCGCCGGTCTTTCATTCGCTAACATCTCATGTGACTCTAAAGCTGACGCTGCTGATCAGGTAGAACAGGCTGCTGACGATACTGCCAATGCAGTAGAAGATGCTGCTGATGCTGTTGAAGAAACTGCTACTGATGCTGCTGACGCTGCTGAAGCTGCAGCTGATACTGCTACTGATGCGGTAGAAGATGCTGCTGAGCAAACTCAGGAAGCTGCAGGCGATGTTAAAGAAGCGGTAGAAGAAGCTGCTCAGTAAGACAAAAAGATTTCCTAATACAGGATTTAAAAAGAACCGTCTCATTAGAGGCGGTTTTTTTATGCATAATTACCAATGGTGTACGTTCGTTGTATAACGTATGATAAGAGCTGTACGTCCCTGATATAGATTGACCGAAAAAGTCAATTTATATGCAAACAAATTTAAGAGAGATTCAAAAAAGAGGACTTACTCCAAAAAGTTTAAAAAACTTGTTTCTTTCTAAATAAAATACCTAAATTTGAGCATTAGCAGAGCATTCTCTAAAAATGCATAAACTCAAATATTAAAAATTATGAAACTAAAAAATTTGCTTTTACTGCTTTTTTTATCTTCATTAATGATGCTTTTATCTTGCAATGAAGAAGACCCTCAACTTGAGGAATCAAAAATTGAATTAGTTTCGCCTGAAGGTTATAAAATTGCTAATTCAACTTCAGATTTATTACAAAAAATAAAACCTGAAATTCTGTCAAGTAATATGATTTTTGAAGATGTTACTATTTCTAAAGTTCAATTTGAAAAATACAATGATTATAATTTTGCTACAGTTGAATTCTCTGATAATAATGGGAAATCAAATAATGTGATTCTGACAAATTTTAATTTAGGAATGGGTAATAAATCTTGTTCAGATTGAGATTGTTACGCTGTAACTTGTACAGGAAAAGAGTGCTGTATAGTGCATATGATTATGGTAGATGGTAACCCAAATTTTGATTGTGTGTGCGAGGGTTGTCAATTAAATGTGAGAAGATTTAATTGTAACAACGACCCCGACCACCCCGGCACAGGTACAGGTGGATAATAATTTATTAGTTCTGCTAATAGAGAAACCGTTTCAAAACCAGAGACGGTTTCTTTTTTCCGGAAAACTTTGAACAGAAAAAACAAACCCCGACATTGCTGTCAGGGTTTTAACGGTGGTGCCTCCAGGAATCGAACCAGGGACACAAGGATTTTCAGTCCTTTGCTCTACCAACTGAGCTAAGGCACCCGCCTTGTTTTGAGTTTGCAAATATAAAACAATTTTACATTCACAAAAATTTTTTTCGTCAGACAGTAAATCTTTTGGCTTCACCGCCTTACTTTAATAGTAAATTAACACCCAATTCAGGCGTCGCTTTTTTGCTATTTCCAATCTAATCATCATATTTGCACTTGAATTTAGAAAAATACGCATGAAATTAAAAAGCGTCCTGACTCTTTCGGGTCTGTTGATTCTGTCGGTTGGTTCAAACGCACAGGAAACTTCTGTTTCACCTTATTCTGCACTTGGCGTCGGCGATCTGTTGTTCAATGAGAATATTGAACAGGCTGCAATGGGCGGTTTGTCAATGTTTCCGCTCAGCCCGTATTATGCAAGCGGAAATTTGATTAACCCTGCGGCAAACCGTGACATGAGAATGACCAGTTTTGACATCAGTGCAACCAGCCATACCGGAAGATTCAATGACGGAACTTTAAAATCAACCCAAAGCACCACCTATCTTTCAAATGCTTCACTTGTTTTTCCGATAGGTGAGAAAGTAAGAGCAGGATTTGGATTCAGACCCTATTCTACCATTGGTTATGATATGATGACTGTCACCATTGGAGACGAAGTCAGCTATCAGGACAGGTTTCAGGGTGAAGGCGGACTGAATTCATTCAAGGTGGTTGGGTCATACAATATCACCAAAGAGTTTACAGCCGGTCTCAATATTGATTATCTGTTCGGAGATCTGACAAGAATTGAGACCATTGGAACCGAGGGGCTTTCGCTCAGAACCGATTATATGAGAAAAGCAGAAACCAGAGGAATACAGCTGGGTGTCAGCGGTATGTACACCAAGGTTTTGGAAAGCAAAAAAAGAATAGATATCGGTCTGAAATATACACTCGGCTCCAAACTGAACAGCCGAATTGAAGATATGACCACCACCTATGCACTGTCGGGTCTTGAACCTGTGAATGTGGACACTGTGCAGTACTCAAAGGTGAGCGGAAAACTGAAAATTCCGCAATCGCTTTCAATAGGCGCTTCGCTCAGAAAGGATTTGAGTTGGATGGCGGGTATTCAGGTAGATTGGGGCGATTGGCAGGATTTTTCATACACTCCTTCGGCAAACGAATTTGAACTGAATTCAAGATTCAGAATTTCTGCCGGCGGATACTGGATTCCCAATTTCAACAGCTACAAAAGCTATTTTGACCGCGTGGTTTATCGTGCCGGACTGTTTTATGAATCAACTCCAATCAGGATCAATGACAAAGGAGTTGACAAATTCGGACTTACATTTGGTTTCGGATTGCCAATCGGAAAAGATCGGGATGCATCCATGCTGAACCTCGGTTTTGAACTGGGGTCACTCGGAAATACAAAGAGTCTTCCGTTTAGCGAGAAATACATCAACGCGAGAATTGGATTTACAATCAACGACATCTGGTTCAGAAAACGGGTGATCGACTAATCATCAAATCATGTCGCTTTTGCAGACATACAGACTGTTTTTCAGGAAAAGAATGCTGATTATCTTTATGATTTCAGCCCTGATTTCGATTGCATTCGGATGCAGTGAACCTGATGTAGATGCAAAAATGAGCGGTAACAGGGATTTCCCGAGCCGTACCCTGACCAATGCACATGTGATTTACAAGGATTCGGGCTTTATCAAAATCGATCTTCATTCGCAGTTGATTGAAGAATACGAAATGACAGATTCTCCCTACACACTTTTTCCAAAAGGGCTGTATATGAATTATTTCAACCGGAATCCGGACTCGCCCGGCTATCTGAGAGCGGACTGGGCACGAATGAGCGATGTGAAAGGGACTTATGAGGGAAGGGGAAATGTGATGATCATCAATGAAAAGGGAGATACGCTGAAAACCAATAAATTGTTTTGGATCAAAAAAGACAGAAGAGTTTATACCAAAGACACGGTCTGGATCATTACCGCGACCGGAGATTCAATCCAGGCAAATAACGGTCTGGAGGCAAAAGACGATTTGAGCGAATATACACTCTTCAACAACCGCGGAGTCAAATTTTTCGAAGAAAAAGAGATGTGATTTTGACTCGATTTTGAAGCAAGCCTAAATTTAGTCGATTCATATTCAAAAAACTCCGCCTCAAATTTTCAAATTGATTTAATTATTGTAATTTCGCCACCTGATTAAAAAATATAATAAAGACACGAGATAATGGCAATTTTAGGACAGATTCGTAAGCAGACAGGCTTGTTGATTGTTACCATTGGTGTAGCTATGCTGGCATTTGTGGCCGGTGACTTGTTCAGTGAGAACTCCTATCTGAGGAGAGTTTTTACCGGTGACCCTAACGAAATCGGGAACATCAACGGTGAATCAATTTCGCTGGCAGAATATCTGAACGCACAAAGCACAATGAATACAGGTCAGAACCTCAGCACCACACAAGTTTCACAAAATATCTGGAACACTTTGGTTTCACAAAAGATCACAGCAGCTCATGCCGAGAAAGCAGGTCTTGAAGTGAGCGACGACGAGGTGTGGACCTACCTGGCCAGACAATACGGAATGCAGACCGGTGACGAGTTGAAAACTCAAATCGGACAGTTAAAAAGCCAGGCAGAACAGGGGGTACCCAATGCGGGAGCTGTGTATCAGAATTTTCTGACCAATTTCAATGAAGCAAAACCAAGTCTGCTGAATCAGAAATATATGGAGCTTGTCAATGCGGGAACCCTAGTGACCAATGAGGAAGCGAAAATCCAGCAGGCTGGAAATATCCAAAATGCAAATATTGCTTATGCTTATGTTTCTTACGAAGATCTTGAAAAGAAATATAAGGTGGAAGTGACCGACAGCGAGATTGAAGCCTATATGAAGAAATTTCCGAAATTTTACGAAGGCGAAGCAACCGCAGACATCAGCTATGTTTATTTTCCGTCAAGTCCATCACAAGCAGACGAAGATAAAGTGCTGAGCGAAATCAAAAAATTCCTGCAGCCGAGCATTTCAGTTGATGAAGTCAACAATATCACAGACACCATCCCGGCTTTTGCAGCTGCAAAAGATGATTCTGCCTATGTGTCAAAATATTCAGATATTCCGTTTAATGAGCGTTACATTACCAAAGCGGACATCGAAAGATTTGCACCTCAGCTGCCCGAAGATTATGCCGAATTTTTGCTGAATGCAAAAGAAGGCGAAGTGGGCGGACCTTTCAAAGTGGGAGATGCTTATCAGTTGATTAAAATTTCGAAAGGAAAAGAAGTCCCGGATTCAATCAATTCAAGCCATATACTGATTTCCTACAGAGGAACCGACGTGGCTTCAAGAGACAATTCAATCACCAGAACCAGAGAGGAAGCAAGAGTTTTTGCTGACAGCATACTGAATGTCGCCAAATCAAATCCTGCCGACTTCAAAGCTTTGGTAGAAAAATATTCTGACGATGCCGGATCAAAAATTAAAGGCGGAAGCATCGGATGGCAAAGCGCAAATACACAAAATCTGGCTGCCGAATACCTTCAGTTTCTGGTAACTCACAAAACAGGCGATATTGGCCTGACAGAATCATCATTCGGATTCCACATTATCAAAATCGATGGAGAGAAAACCAGAATGGGACATCAGATTGCAATCATACTGAAAGAACTGAAACCTTCGCAGGAAACTTCTGACAAGAACTTTGCAGATGCCAGAACCTTTGCCCAGGAAGTACAAGGCAAATCATTGAATGATTTTGCAAATCTTGCCAAGAAAAATGATTACAATTACAACTCATCAGACAATATTACCCGATTCTTTACACAGCCAATCGTTGATCCGAGTACAGGATTCAGCAACGACAAAGATGACGACATCCTGAAATGGGTGTTCAGCAAAGGAACAAAGGCGGGTAACACTGCGTTGTTTACAACTGTAAATGAAGACCAGATTATCGTGTTTGTCAAAGCAAAATATCCGAAAGGACTTGCGCCGGTCAACTCGGTGAGAAAAGACATCGAACCGATACTTAAACAAAGAAAACTGGTTGAAAAAATAAATTCTGAAACCGGCGGAAAACCGACTTTGGACGATATGGTTTCAAAATTCGGTGCGACCAAAGGAAATACAGTTATTGCCTTTGGATCTGCTCAGGTCGAAGGCAAAGGAGCTGAAGGAAGAGTTGCAGGTGCTGCATTTGGGATGAAACCCGGAACCACTTCTAAAGCAATTGAAGGGACCGACGGCGTTTATGTGATTTCACTGAATTCAATCGCCGAAAAACCGGATGTGAAAGATGCCGAATTCCTGATTGATCAGCTGACACAGCAACAGAAACAATACATAACACAAGAGCTGATTCCGTCGATTATCAGAGCATCAACAATCAAAGACTACAGAAAGGACAGACTTGACAGACAGACTCAAATGTAAAATTTGACAAATCATAAATTGAAACCGTCTGATGATCTTCAGACGGTTTTTTTTATTGCTTATATTGAATTTCCGGGCATCTGCTTTGCCAAATGTTAATTGAATCTTTGATTTGAGCAAATTCTTTCTGATTTTTCTTCGGCAAAATTTGAATTCAGCCCACAAAAAAATCCCTCTCAATTTGAATTTGAAAGGGATTTTGTACCCGAGGCCGGAATCGAACCGGCACGTCATTGCTGACACAGGATTTTGAATCCAGCGCGTCTACCAGTTCCGCCACTCGGGCTGAAACGGACGGCAAATATAGAATGATTTTGCAATTAATTCAAAATTAAATTTCAATTTCTAAACCGTCATAAGCCAAAAAAATATTTTCGGGAAGTTCTGACTGGGTCTCGTCATGAAAACCCATGTCCAGACTGATGTGTGTGAAATAAGCACGCCCCGGATTGATTCTTTTGACCTGTTCAATTGCTTCTTCAAGCGTGAAATGTGCAAAATGTTTTTCAGTCTTTCTGAGCGCACTGAGTACCAGTATTTCCACATTTTTGATTTTGTCGATGGTCTCGTTGGGCAGCATGCTTGCATCTGTGATGTATGCGATTTTGTTGTCGATTTTATATCCGGTAATCGTCAGATTACCGTGAATTACTTTGAGCGGAAGGATTTTAAAGCCCGCAAATTCAAATTCATCCGAACCGATGATGTGTTCGCTGATGGCAGGTGCGCCCGGATATTTTTTATCCGAAAAAGCATACGGAAACCGTTTTCTGATTTCGTCCAGAGTGCGTTCAAGCCCAAAAATATCCATCGGTTTTCCGCTGAGATGGATAAACGGCCGGGTATCGTCCAGACCGAGTACATGATCATTGTGCTCGTGAGTATAAAGAATGCCTTCCATGGTTTTGATGCCCGCTCTGAGCATCTGGTATCTGAAATCCGGTCCGCAGTCGATGTTGATGTTTCTTCCGCTTTTTGTAATCACTGCCGAAGTTCTCAGTCTTTTGTCCTTCGGATTGGTAGAAAAATTCACCGGATGATTGCTGCCGATAATTGGAATTCCCTGTGAAGTGCCCGTGCCGAGAAATTGAATTTTGAGTTTGTCTGAATCCATTGCAATTGTAAAATTACAGCATAAAAAATTTTTCAGAAAATTTCAAACCACAAAAAAACCGACTGTATCTGCAGTCGGTCTTTTGAAATTTTGAACAGTGAACTGATTATTCACCCGCCCGAGCGCTTTCTCTTACCTTTTGTTTTGCTTTTTCAAGTTCTTCGTTTGCTTTATCTGCTTTTTCCTGTGCTTTGATCACATCGCTCTCAAGTTCTTCTATGGTCGACAGATTTTCAGGCATGGCTTTCAGTTTTTCGGTATTGTTGAAATTATAAGTCAAACCAATTCCGAGTGTCTGTTTCAGCTGAGTCTTTTTGATCTGGTCTTCGTCATAGAACAGATTGATTGTTGCCTGAGCCGAAATCACTCTGTTTACCTTGAAATCAAGTATGCCCTGATAGGCAACATCCATATTTCCGATATTTCTCAGATAATTGGAATAGATTCCGAGACGGTTGTCATAACTGATGTTTTTCATCAGATTCACTTTGTATCTCGCACCGATATATGCACCCAGTTCATACAGAAACGAATCTCCGTCTTCTTTCAGACCGAAATTTCCCTTGTACTGAAGATCCTTGTCGGTTACAAAAATAAATCTTGAGGTCAGCGGATGGAAATTCAACTGAAGATTTTCATTGGGTTTGTAATCCGCACCGAGTCCGAATGACAGATAGCCCGGCGCCATAAAGTTTGAAATCTTTTTGTATTTGTCGGTAAGCGGATCCTGCACATCGTAGTCAAAACCGTCAGAAAACTGGGTTTTGAAGTTCAATGAGGCGGCAAAGTACCAGTTTCTCACAAATTCATATCCGTAAGAAGAGGTCAGGTCAATCACGTCATTTGACTTTCTGTATTCTTCTCCTTCATTTTTGAGTACGCCGTAATTCAGTACAAAATGATTGTCCCAGATATGGCGGCCTTTGGTCATATTGAATTCATAGTCAACACCGACGGTCAGCGCATAAGAATTTACACCGCCCGCAATCCAGTTTGAAAATGCAGCCTGATTGAACTGAAGACTGTTTTTTCCGCTGGTGTACCACCCCTGAAGACGTCCGTTTGCAGAATTGGTTTTGATGTATTTTTCACTTGCGGTTTGCAGATTTCCGCTGTCATCCACTCTTTGCGAATATGCCAGACTAAATCCAAAGAGACAAAGAATCAAACCGAGCTTTTTCATTTTCTTTTGATTTCTGATTGTAGGGTTCAAAATTAAGTCTTTTTTCCGAGCCCTGAAATCAAATCAGTCATTGATGTAATTTATTTTATCAGCAATCGGATTTCTTTGGCTCTCAGTTGCTTTGCCTTCCGAGATTTTGCCCATGTAGAATACTCCGATACACTTTTCATTTTTGTCCAATTCTGTGAATTCTCTCATATTGTGAACAGCCTCCGGTGTTGACCAGTAAGATCCGATTCCGAGTGCGGTGCACATCAGCCACATATTCTGAATAGCGGTTGCAACCGATGCGGTTTCTTCCCATTCCGGAACCATGCCTGAATATTTTACACAAATCAGTATGATTTTGTTTGAAAGTCTGCATTTTTCTGCAATTCCGTCTGATTTCCTCTGACTGAATTTCTCTGCCGGTGTATTTTTTTGATACTGATTCAGCATAAATTCAGAAAATCGTTTCAGGCCTTTTCCACTGATGATTTTGAATCTGCCGGGTTCAGTTCTTTTGTGGGTCGGTGCCCAATTGGCGGCTTCGAGAATCAGTTCCAGTTCGGCTTCGGAAATTCCGGCATCGCTGTATTGGACAGGCATTACCGAACGGCGGTTTTTTATAATATTCAGAAGTTCTACTGCTTTCATTTCAAATCATTTGTGCAAACTTATCGGTAAACTCCGACAATTCAAAAATTTATGTCCTCAGCAGATAATTTTGAAAAAATCACAGAAATTAATTCTATATTTATCAATTAATTAAAACTTTGAAAGATGCCGAAAATTGACAAATTAAGAGTGGATGAAATAATTCGTGATGGTTACGGATTTGAATTGGGTGATTATATCAGCGATGGTTTTAACGAATTCAAAAAAGAATGGCTGCTTTACAGTCTTTACTCATTAGTCGCTATGATAATTATGATTCTTTCATTGTGTACAATAGTCGGGTTTATATTTCTGTTTTATCCGACCATGCTCGGTTTTGCGGTGGCTTCCGACAAAAGAAATGAAACCGGAGAGCTTAATTTTTCTGATTTTTTTGGCGCATTCAAAAATTTCGGTTCCTATGCGGTCGTCGGATTATTGGTTTTTGCCGCCTATCTGCTGATCTATGTACCAATGTTTGCATTGTTTGGTTTTTCCGAATTTTTTATGAACGACAACCCCGAATTGAGTGTGTTTTCAATGTTTGGCTCAATGATTTTTGTCTTTTTTGGAGTGATTTTGGTTTATCTTGTAATGATCGGATTGTTTTTTGCTCCCTATCTGATTCATTACGGAGGATATTCGGGCACTGAAGCAGTAAGAACTTCATTCAGACTTGCATTCAGAAATTTCTGGTGGCTGCTTCTTTTTGTCATTGTCACCGGAGTGATTGCAGGCATTGGGCAGTATCTCTGTGTAGTCGGTCTGCTTGCCTCTTTGGCAGCTGCTTCGCTGATGAATTATGCAATGATAAAAAGGGTGCTGATAACCGACGGTTACAATGAAATCGATGAGATTGGAATTCAATGAGCTAAAATCTGCAAATGACATTAATAAATCAAAGAATAGATGTGCCGGCTGATTGAAAGCATCTGTGTGATTGACGGAAAAATCAGAAACCCCGATTATCATCAGAAAAGGATGGATGATTCTGTATTGGGATATTTTGGCATCAGAAACAAACTGAAACTGTCCGATTTGATTTCGGAAATCAGATTTCCGACCGAAGGAAAATACAAACTCAGAATTCTTTATTCAATTAAAATTGAAAGCATTCAGCTGATTCGGTATTTTCCAAAAAATATCCGTTCGTTTCGGCTGGTCAGTGATGATCAAATCAGTTACAGTTACAAGAAAGAGGATCGTTCGGACTTTGAAAAGCTAATGAGCAAAACCGATGCCGACGAAATTATCATCGTCAGGAACGGGCTGATTACAGATACATCTTTTTCAAATCTGATTTTCTTTGACGGACAAAAATGGCTGACACCTGCACAGCCATTGCTCAAAGGAACCATGCGCAGTTTTCTGATCGACAGTAATGAGATTTGGGAAGCCGAAATTTCGGCGGATGATTTGGGGGAATTCAAAGGTTTCAAACTGATCAACTCTATGTTGAGTCCTGACGAAACCGATTCTTTTGATATTTCTTCGATTCGAGGATCGGAATAAATTATTTTCTCAAAAATGCGAGCTGTTCATCCAGTTTTTCAGCCATATCAGAGATAATTGAAGTTTCAAGAATCAGATTTATTTTTTCTTTCACGTATTTGTACTGGTCATGAATCGGGCAGGGGTGCTCGCTCGAACATTCCTTCAGACCAAGCCCGCAGCCTTCAAAAAGTTTATTTCCGTCCATCTCTCTGACAATCTCTAAAAGCGAAGTTTTCTTATTCTGCTCGCTCAGATAAAAACCGCCGTTGGGGCCTTTTGCAGACTGCACATATCCTTTCCGACTGAGATCCTGAAGGATTTTTGCAATAAAATATTCGGGTGAATCTATGCCTTTTGCAATCAGTTTGATTCCGATTCTCGATCCGTCCTTGGTCTGTTGGGCTATATAGATGAGTGCTCTGATGGCGTACTCGCAGGTTTTCGAAAACATAGGATTGTTTTTCTGCAAATATAGTATAAAATATTAGAAGAAGATATTATTGTGTTTTATTAATCAATTAACGGGCGCATTGATATTCAATTGATTTCCGGATTTGGGTCAAGAGATAAAAAAAGCAGCTGTTGAATCAGCTGCTTTCCAAAGTGCGGATGAAGGGAATCGAACCCCCACGCCTCGCGGCACCAGATCCTAAGTCTGGCGTGTCTACCAGTTCCACCACATCCGCAGAAAAAGTCTGCAAATATACATTTTTTAAATTGTTGACAAGTTTTATTTTACAATTTTTTGACCTGACTTTTTTGAATTATTTTTGTAAAAAATCAAATATAAAATGGAAGTAACCGGAAGAATCAAAAAAATTTTTGAAGAACAGACATTTGCAAGCGGATTCAGGAAGAAAGAAATCGTAGTAACGACCGCAGAACAGTATCCGCAGGATATTTTGATCGATTTTACACAAGACAAGATAGATTTGCTCAATTCATATTCAATCGGCGATGAAGTGAGAATTTCAATCAATTTGAGAGGAAGAGAATGGATCAACCCCGAAGGAGTTGCAAAATATTTCAACAGTATTTCGGGATGGAGAATCGAAAGAATGGGCGCAGCCCAACAGCCGCCGATGAGCCAGCCGCCGATCGAAACGACTTCTGACTACGGAACAGTTTCAGAATCAGACGCCAAAGACGATCTGCCGTTCTAATGAAAAAGAAACAAGATAATCCGCTGATCTTCGGCGGATTATTTTTTTCAGCCAATGCCGAACAGATTAAAATTAAAATCAAATCCGAAATTTTTTTAAATTGCAAATTCAATTGAAACGGAAAGCCCATTATTTTTGGCATTGACTTTGTTTTGATTGGCTTACAGAAAAACTCAAAATGATGAGAACAATTATTTTAAGCATACTGATAATGATTGGAACTTCCGGTCTGATCAAGGCGCAGGACTTCCATGCATCAACCACAAAAGTTGAATACATCAACAATTCGCTTCAGCTGACTGCAAAGTTTTTTACAGCCGATCTTGAAAAAGCAATCGGTGTTTCTGCCGGTTCAAAAGCCGATTTTGACGCAAAAGCAAAAGCATACAGCTCAGGTACGCTGACCATGAAGGTAAACGGGAATCCGGTGTCTCTGACCTATGTGGGGTCTGAAACCAGCGACAAATCCACAAGACTTTATCTGAAAGCAGACGGTCTGACCAATATCAAAGAGATAGAAATCAAAAACGGAATGCTCATCGATGTGTTTTCAGACCAGCAGAATCTGGTTACCTTTGATGTGAACGGAGTCAGAAAAAGCTTTACCGCCAAAAAAGGCAGCGATTTGGGTAAACTTACTTTCTGACAGCTGCCCCTAAGACATTCAAATCTTGAATTTTAATCCGGAATTATAAATAAATCCCACTCATTTAGTAATCAGCCGATTATATTTTTCAGAAGCAGATAAAAATCGGTTTCCTCCTAAATGAGCCGGTTATTTAAGTGAAATTGATTAAGATTTCTGTAACCTTTTGCTGTCTCGCCAACTCTAATGTGGCAGATTGGTCATTCAAAGCCCAATCCCAATAACCCCATTGAAATTAGATGAAATCAAATTTAAAGTCATTGGCATTGACCGGAATGTTTGTACTGCCGGCATTGATCGGGTGTCAATCCCAAAACGAGCAAACCGCAGCCGATCCGGCGGCAGAAACAGGGCAGGAAGCTGTTCAAACAAACGGACCGAAAACAGATACGGTAATGATTTATCAGATGCAGTTCCAACCGGCCGAGCTGATTGTCAACAAAGGCGATACAGTGGTCTGGATCAACAAAGACCTGGTGGCACACAATGTGACCGAAGATCCGACAGGAAGTGTAAAATCAGATACGCTCAATACCGGAGACAGCTTCAAACTGGTACCCGACCACAGTTTCGATTACATCTGCAGCATTCATCCGACCATGAAAGCTCAGCTCACAGTGAACGAATGACCGGTGAAATATTTGAGAATTTTTGTAAATTGAACATCTGTTGTTTGTGCTTTTCAGATAAAATTGATTGAAAAACAATTCATGAACAGAAAAAGAAAAGTATCAAATCTTCATAACGACTGCAAAATGGCCTGTACACCGGACTTTTCAAATTCCGAAATATCGGAAACTGAAATCAATTTTGAAAAAGCAAACCGACTGATTGACGAAAATGAAAAAATCGGATTTTCTTTGGCTGAACTCTTTGAATTCAATCTGATCTATTGCGACGGAATGGTTGAAAGAGTGATGAAGGAAATCGAGAAATTATAAAAACAAAAAATGAACAAAAACATATTAAGATGCCACACAATATCAAGCCTTCAAATGTAAAAGTAAAGTCAGTCAAACATCTGACTCACGACGTACTCAGTATCACAGCCGACAAACCGGCGGGAATTCATTACAATCCCGGCCAGGCGGTGGATGTATCCATCAACAAAGAAGGCTGGGACGATGAGGTCAGACCTTTCACTTTTGTATCGCTTCAGGACGATGACCACATTGAATTCAATATCAAAACCTATCCCGATCACCAGGGTGTGACCGGGCAGTTGCTTTCGCTCAAAGCCGGCGATGAACTGCTGATCGGTGAAGTGTTTGGCGATATCGCATACAAAGGCGCCGGAATCTTTATCGCGGGAGGTGCCGGAATTACTCCGTTTATTGCAATATTGAAACAGCTTGAAAAAGAAGGCAAAATCGGTCGCAACAAACTGATTTTTGCAAACAAAACCAGAGCGGACATCATCAGAAAAGAAGATTTTGACAGACTGCTTGGGAAAAACTTTGTGAATGTATTGTCGGCCGAGGAAGTGGAAGGATTTGAATACGGTTATGTGAATCCGGAGCTGATCAGAAAATACGCTGAAGAGAATCTGAAATATTACTATCTGTGTGGGCCGGATCCGATGATGGATGCGGTGGTCAGACAATTGGACGATTTGGGTGTAACGCCGGAACATATCGTCAGAGAGGGTTTCTAAATTTTTGACCGGATCGGAAGAATTCAAAAGGCGGTTGAAAAGCAGTCTTTTGTTGTATGGTTTTCAGTCCGAACCGATTAAAAATACTGTGTTTTGGCTGAATTAAAAATTAGCCAAAAAGTTTGATAAAAAATTTGCAGGAATAGAATTTCGGTTCTATATTTGCCGTCCAATTAACAGGAATTCCTCCTTAGCTCAGTTGGTTAGAGCATCTGACTGTTAATCAGAGGGTCCTTGGTTCAAGCCCAAGAGGAGGAGCAGAAAACGAGAGTCTTACGGTGTAGGGCTCTTTTTTGTTGGGGGTACCTTTGGATAGGTGATGAGTTCGTATATAGTGTTAACTGCCGAATTTAATTAATTTTAGCTTTCAAATTAAAAATAACTTAAACTATTTGAACCTCTAACAACCTAAAGGCAGACATTGCTCTGGATTTAAAAGTCAAACAACTCTCTTCAACTTCCTCTGATAATTTTGAATATAATTTCTCTTCAATTTATCCGGCAGAAAAGAACGATTGACCATTTCAATCACTTCATTTTCGTGAGAAGTCAGGTTTTGGAAAATTTTGGAAATGATTTTATCCGGAATTTCAGCTTTTTGTCCGAGTAATTGAAATTGTACTTTGATTTTACCTTTTGAAATAGATTTAGGCAAAAGTCCTTCGTGCAAAGCAAAATCTGCATCATCAATATGAATTTTGGTATTCAACAAATCATAAGCCGGACTTAATTTAAAATCGCCTTGTTCGGTTTCGATAAGAGAGAAATTTTTAAAATGTGCATCGCCATTGGAAAACAAATAATTGAAAAGAATTAGTGTAAAAAGCTTTGGCGCTTCTACTTTCCAAGCCGGAACAAACTTTTTCAAAGCTTCAAATAATTCAAAATAATTTCCTTCATATTTATATTGCTCACCGTTTGTGGCAGGCGATTTTCCTAACAAAGAAGCAAAATCTTCTACCGCTAATTTTTCAAAATTTTGGGACACATCAAAACGTTTGGTCAGATAAGCAGGGCTTCCATCTTTGAAAAACACCAAGACATTTTCAGCCGTTTCTATTTTGAAAATTTGCCGTGCAATCTGCATTGTCAAATGCTCATTTGCCGGAGCAAATTCACTGTTTTTAGGCAAATCTGAAATGGGTTTTAAGATATATTGTCCTTTTTCATTTTCATTTGTCAACCTCAATTCTTTCCCATCCAAAACCATCGAATACTTTTCCTGAAAACCCGAAATAGAAATATGCGTTTGATTTTCACGAAACAAAGGTTTTTCATGCGTGTCTAACGGAGAAAAATAAGGAAGTACAGGATTAACTTTTTTCCCATTGAACATTCTTTTCAGCACAGTCGGGCTATACGTATCAAAACCTTCTTTCAAACTTCCCGGACAAATATTTAATTTTTCAGTCATCAGATTCTTTCTAAGGTTATTGCGCCAATTGTATCAGTTTTTGCTGTATGCAAAAGAATTCCAAAATCATCAGATTCATCTATTTTATAAGTCTGACAAACGATTCGCTTATTGATTCCTTCCGGTAAAAGATGATAGAAAAACGGCATAAGCGTTTCTGAGTAAAATTCTTTTTGACTCTTTGGCAAAGTCAGACTTATAGACGGTTTTTGAGGATTTTCCAACCAATCTTTTTCATAAACAAAAGAGAAGCTCTCATTATCATTTTGAGTAAGTATTCCGGCAAATTCTCCTTTGTACAAAATCTTTGCAGCTCTCATTCATTTTGATTTTTGGTCGTTAACATAAATTTCAGCCCCAAAGCATCACATAATTTCAACAAAGTACCAAAAGTTGGATTGCCCTTTCCGCTCTCCAATTGTTTGAGTGTACGAAGTCCTACACCCGAAATTTCAGATAGAGTTTCTTGTGTTACATTGAGTGTTTTTCTTCGTTCTTTTATTTGCTCTATTAATTCAGAAAGTGTCATACAAAGCACTTTTCGTGCAAATTTATAATAATTTAGCTGAAACACATTAAAAAAGAGCATTATACCGCTCTTTTGTTAAATTTCAAAGCACTTTAAAGTACAAACAACACACAAAAGAGCAATATAAAGCACTAAACCAAAACATCTTCAATTATTTTATCCGGTTTTTTACTAAGAAGAGTATTCAAATAAGACATTGTTGATTTTATATCTTTGTGTCCGAGAGCTTCTTTAATTATATCAATCGAAATATTGTTGAATTTCATTGTGTAGCGAATGAATGTCGGGCACAATAAAAAGTTGTGTTTTTCCTGTCTTTTATAAACTGAATAATGATTGAATGTTTACCCTTTGAATTTGACAGTTGATTTAATTGTTATTGAAGTTTACGCCCCAGTTAATTCCGAAAAGTGCAATCAAATTATCTTCGGAAGAAAAATCCTTTCCAAAGCCACCAATCAGACTTATATCTTTACTTATCAATAGTCCTATATTTCCCACCGATCTACTACCTTTCTCATTTCCATATCGGTTGATATATTCATAGCTGAAAGACATTTTTCCTAATTCCAATTCAATCTTACCACCAAAATCTCTATAATAAAGTTTACTTCCATCATTCACAAAGCCATCTTCTACATATCTTCCTACTATAAAAAAATTGAAATAGTTATTGGATTTACTTTTTTCCGAATCTTTATTTAATATCAAACTAAATTCTGATGTAAGCCATATTCCTAATCGATTAACTGTTGCTGAGTTTATTTCGTTTTCTTTAAATAGAGTACTGTAACCAATAGCTCCATCCATTTGGAAGATTGGTTTTATTGGCTTCTTATAGATTTCAAGCTTTTTAAGTAGAGCACCTATTTTTGCTTTTCCTTCGTCCGATTCAAGATAATTATTGAGAATCTTTGACCTCTCTTCTTCTGTGTTGGCTTCGTTTGCTTGTGTTACAATATGGGGTGGCCAGTCAATATCCTGTAAGATTTTCGACACTCTTTGGTCATAATCTACCATTTCTTGTTTATTATAAAATCGTAGTAGTTTGGTTCTTGCTCCAACTGAAAACACTTTGCGTTCATCGTCTAAAAAATTTTCAAACTCTTTATTGGCATAAGCAAATGATATAGTAGTAGTATTCAGTCCTGAAAATGGGTTTTGAGAAACCCTTTCCCCCGTTTTCTTTATTCCTACAAATTTTAGGAAATTTCGGTCTTTGCTTTCTGTATTGATATAATAATAAGGCATAAGTTCTACAGAAAGACCTCCTTTGAAGTTACTCGTTGAGTGTACTACCAATGCTTTCAAATTTTCCGGAACATATACCTCTGATGGGGATTCGTTAATCAGTACAAATGCAGGAGACGATATGTTAGACATATTGAATTCGCTTAGTGGAATATCCGGTGAAACTGTATTCTGTCCGAAAGAAAATATAGATAGAAATACAATAAGTCCGAATAAGCTAATTTTACTCTTCATAGCATTTCTATTTTTCCTATAAAAAAAGCAACAAACATTCTTCCATTCAATTTAGTTTTCTCACACGTTAATTTTTTCTCTTCCTCATTGAATTTAAAGCGATACTCAACAATGGTATTGGTTTTTATTAAGTCTATGTCTCCTATATTTACAAAGAAATTAGAGGAGCCAGAGACCGTTTTACCATCCAAATCTTCAATTTTACCCAATTCTTTAGTGAAATTATAGGCTGTGCTTCTTTTGATAATTACATCATCCAAGCTTACGTTAGAGCCTACACTTGCTTCTGAGCTGATGTTTACCTGAAGTTTTACATCTGACCCCTTTGGAATTTTAATAATTTTCATACTTAGTTTTTTAAAGAGCTTATAATAATTACAATTTACTAAAAAAATTGATAATTTTTGAAATAATGTCAATCCTGTCCTGAATAAAATCATATAAAAAACACAATAGCATCAATAAAGCGATTGCGGTAATTTTTCTATAAATTTTGAAAAAGAACCCCTTGATAATATTTTTGGGGAATTTCGGGCGATGGTTCAAAAGGTTTGTCGAGCCAATATTGGAGATTGATTTTTACAAAAATATTTAATCGGATAAAAGCGACAAGATTGAACAATCTCCATCCGTATTTTGCAATTTTATTTTCGTTCATTTTATTACTTTTCAGTTGGTTCCTTTCAAAGTTAAAAAATTATCTCATCTCAGACCCCTATTAATTTGGATTCAGGTTGAATTAATTTTTTTGTAATTAGGGATTACAAATGTATATAATCCAATTACAAAATCATTCACAAAAAAAAACGAACCGCTCTCACGATCCGTTTTTATACTTTCTATTTTCCCGAATATTCTATCCGCCGACAATCAGTCGGTAGATATCATTTCCGAAGATCAGCGCCATCAGTCCCATCAGTATGATAAAACCGGTAATCTGTGCCACCTCCATTGTTTTTTCACTCATCTTTTTGCCGGTAATCATTTCTATGATGGTAAACATCGCATGTCCGCCGTCAAGCGCAGGAATCGGCAGCAGATTGATAAATCCAAGCCAGATCGAAAACATGGCGGTGAACCCCCAAAAACGTTCCCAATCCCATTGCGGATCAAATACTTTGAACAGTCTCAGAGGCCCGCTGACCTGTTTGTATGCCTCGGTCTTGGGTCTGATGATCAGTTTGAACTGTTTGATCTGATAAATCAGATTGGTAAATGTCTTGTTGAATCCGACCGGTATTGCCTCCAGTAAATTGTATTCGTTTCTCACAATCAGATTGCTTGACTGAGATTCGGGCATTCCCTGATTGTAAAATCCGAGCGAAGCAGAATCTGATACCAAAGCCTGAAGTTCCATCTCCTGATTGGCTCTGTTTACGGTCAACCGGATAGAATCTCCTTTCAGTGTCTGAAGTTCGTTTTTGAAACTGCTGAAGCTGTTCAGCCGGTTTCCGTTGATTGCAACGATTTGGTCATTTCTTTTCAGTCCCGCTTTTTCGGCATTGCCGCCCGCAATGATGCTGTCCACCACCACATCCTTTACATCGGGTGAGAAAAGTCCCTGTCTCATTGCGCCGTTCAGTATCGATTTGATGTTTCCGTCGCTCAGTCTGATGGTCTGCTGTTTTCCGTCTCTTTCCACACGGATCGAATCTGCGAGCAGTATATCGATTGCCATCCAGTCGGCTCTGTTCTGCACTTTTCCGTCAACGGTCATGATTTTGTCACCGTCTTTGAAACCTGCCTGTTTCATCGCCTCGCTGAAAGCAAGACCGTTTTCCTGCATTTTGTCCACCGACACATAATTGTCGCCGTAGTGTACCAGCATTGCGGTATAAATTGCCCAGGCCAACAGCACATTGACAATGATTCCTGCCAGCATGATGATCAGCCGCTGCCATGCGGGTTTGCTTCTGAATTCCCAGGGCTGGGGCTCCTGTTTCAGCTGTTCTTTGTCCATACTTTCATCGATCATTCCGGCAATCTTCACATAGCCGCCCAATGGCAGCCAGCCGATTCCGTAGGTGGTCTCACCGATTTTCTTTTTGAAAATCGCAAACCAGGGATCAAAAAACAGCATAAACTTATCGACTTTTGCTTTGAAGAATTTTGCGGCAAGAAAATGCCCCAATTCGTGCAGAGTCACCAGGATCGACAGACAGAGAATCAGTTGTGTCACCTGAATCAGTATTTCTTTCATTCTTTTTTAATAAGCTGCAAAATTAAGGTTTTTGGACGGATTGGAAAATTATTTCCACTTGAGTGTTTCAATCAGATGAACCACATCTTTTTTCAGATACTGAATCGCAGGCTGAAGCGAGTCATATTTGGGCGGGGCCGAAAAATAAACCGAACCCGTCAGCAGGTTCCGGGTGCTGTCTGTGGCGTGAAACTGAAGATTGATGGCAGAATCCCCGCCAAGTTCAAACAGTGTTCCGTACACTTTGTGAGCATCAAAATTAAATTCTCTTGGCGAAATATAACTTGCCTTTACCGTCTGATTCTGAACCAGTTTTTCGCTGTCTTTGATTTTTACCGCCAGATCGCTTTTGCCGTTGATCGGATAGTAAGTCAGATACAGATTTGCCTTCATTTCCGGATAATTCAGAATAAGCCAGCAGGGCTCTTCCTTCGGCTTTTCGATGCTGAAAGTCGAATATTCAAAACTGTAAGGACAGTCGGATTCAAAATTTTTATAAACCGCCTGCGGATAATCCAGTCTCAGCTGTCCGATTGGTTTTACGGAATAATCGTCACCGCAACCGGTCATTAGTGCAGCCGTCAGCAGTAAGATTGCAAAACCCGAAATTATTTTGTCAAAACGGCATACCGTCATCATCGTCTTTTTTATCAATAATATTCTCAGGGTTTTCGGCTGTATTTTTTGGATTTTCAGGAGTCGGTTCACGTTCGCCCGGATTTGAAGATTTTGGTGTCAGAAATGAAAAATCGCTGACCACGATTTCGGTCATATACCGTTCCTGACCGCTTTGATCCTGCCATTTTCTGGTTTTCAGTTTTCCTTCCACATAGATTTTGTCTCCTTTTTTCACATATTTTTCAAATATCTCAGCCAGTTTGTTTCTCACCACCAGATTGTGCCATTCGGTCTGTTCCACCCTTTCGTTGGTGTCTTTTGCCACATAGCTTTCACTGGTTGCAATCGACAGCCTGCCGATCAGATTGTTGTTGTCAAATCTGTGGATTTTCACTTCTCCGCCCACATTGCCGATCAAAATTACCTTATTGATTGTACCGCTCATAATTCATTCAACTTTTGTCAAATATACAAATATACAAACCGAAAAATTGAGATTATATTTTGGATTTCAAATAATTTTCTATTGGTTTTGGCACCGGCAGTGATTTCAGTTCATCAGGCGAATAAACAGCAGCACCTATTTTTTCTGATAATTTTTTGAATTCAATTTCGTCCAATTCCAAATGCCAGAAATCAATTGTCAGCCGCTGATGGGTGAGCAGATGGATTGTATGGGACGAATGAACCGGCTCATCTGAAATTCCAAACGGATTTTGGTTTTTGATCTGATTTTCGATCAGCGGAAAGCTGTACAGATTTTTCCAAATATCGTCTTTGGTTCTTTTGACCATCAGAAAATTTTCTCCGTCTGTAATTTCAAAAAAGTTCAGCCGGCGGTTTTTGATCTTCATTTTTTTTGATTTGACCGGCAGTCGGTCGGTTTTATTTTTTGCCAGAGCAGTGCATGATTCATTCAGCGGACAGATTTCGCATTTCGGATTTTTTGGCAGACAGACAGTTGCACCGAGTTCCATCACCGCCTGATTAAAATCTCCGGGTCTTTTTTGATCGATGATTTCAGCTCCGAGCCGATGAAAATATTTTTTTGTTTTTGAATCGCTGATGTCGAGTTCAATGTCAAAATATCTTGCCATCACCCGAAAAGCATTTCCGTCGATGGCAGGAACAATTTCACCAAACGCAATCGATGCAATGGCGGCTGCGGTATATTCACCCACTCCTTTTAATTTCAGAAGTTCACTGTAATGATCCGGAAACCGGCCGTTTAGCTGTTTCACTATGAATTTTGCACTCTGATGAAGATTTCTGGCTCTTGAATAATAGCCCAGTCCCTGCCAGAGTTTGAGTACCTGCTGTTCGTCTGCTTCTGCCAGATGCCGGATGGTCGGGAAGATTTTCAGGAAATTGAGATAGTATTTTGTGCCCTGTGCCACTCTGGTTTGCTGCAATATAATTTCGGAAATCCATATTTTGTAAGGGTCGGTTTGATTTCTCCAGGGCAGATTTCTTCTGTTTGCATCAAACCAAATCAATATCAGATAGTTAAAACTCATAATTATGATGAGAATTCTTTTTTTGTTTTGGCACAAATATTATATTTGCAGCCTTTGAAAGCAAAATTAAAAACAAAAAAATAATAATTATGACGAAAGCAGAAATCGTTGCCAACATTTCAAACAAGTTGGGACTTGAAAAAAACGAAACACAGAAAGTGGTTGAGTATTTTATGGATGAGGTAAAGGGTTCTTTGGAATCTGGAGAGAATGTTTATCTGAGAGGATTTGGTTCATTTATCGTTAAAAAGAGAGCTGAGAAAACCGGAAGAAATATTTCAAAAGGCACCTCAATCATCATCCCTGCTCATCATGTCCCTGCTTTTAAACCGGCAAAGACATTTGTGGAGAGCGTAAAAGCAAAAGTTAAAGTAAAATAATTGAAATATGCCAAGCGGTAAAAAAAGAAAAAGACATAAGGTAGCGACCCACAAAAGAAAAAAGAGAAGCAGACTGAACAGACACAAAAAGAAAAAGTAAAATCTTTTTGTTCAAACCTTTTATGCACTTTCCAATCGGAATCGTTCGGAAAGTGCTTTTGTTGTTTGTGTCGGGTATGGGTAACTTTAAGCGGGACTGAATGTTTTGAGCGCCGGATATCGTAAATTCCGGTTGGAAAAGTCCTTTCGAAAATACAATCCGGATGGTTTGGGTTATCCTTATTTTATATTAATTTGCAGAAATGAATAAAGAATTAATTGTTTCCGCAAGTGAGGATTCGGTTCAGATCGCACTTCTTGAAGAGGGCAGGCTGATGGAACTCCATCAGGAGAATTTGGATCTGAATTTTGCGGTAGGAGATATGTATCTGGGAAAAGTAAAGAAGCTTGCGCCCAGTCTGAATGCGGCTTTTGTGGATATTGGTTATTCGAAGGATGCCTTTTTGCACTATCATGATTTGGGACCAAATGTGAAATCTTCACTTACCTATACAAAACTGGTGAGTGGCGGAAAGTACAAATCACATCATCTGAAATCATTCAAAAAAGAACCCCAGATCAATAAAAACGGAACCATCGATCAGGTGCTGGCTCCGGGTGATCAGATACTGGTTCAGATTACAAAAGAACCGATTCATACAAAAGGACCGAGAATCACTTCCGAAATTTCGATTGCCGGCAGATATCTGATATTGTGTCCTTATGCGGACAAAGTTTCTATTTCGCAAAAAGTGAGTTCAAAGTCTGAGAGAGACCGGCTGACCGCATTGGTTGAAAGCATCAAACCCGAAGGCTTTGGTATCATCATCAGAACGGCTGCCGAAGAAAAGAAAGTGGCGGAACTGCATGCAGACCTGAATTTTCTGATGAACAAATGGCAGACAGCGTTCAGAAATATCCAAAAAAAGAAAGTCCCGATGAAACTGTTGAGCGAAGTGGATTTGGCTTCGGGCATCCTCAGAGACAATTTCAATGAGGAATTTGTAAAAATTATGGTGGACGATGAGACACTCGCAAACGATATGAAAGAATATCTTTCAATCATCGCACCAGACAAAACCAAGATCATCAAACTCATCAGAGATGAGGAAGTTCCGCTTTTTGAACGCGCCGGGATTGAAAGACAGATCAAATTTTCATTTGGGAAAAATGTAACCATTCCGCAGTCAAAAGGTGCTTATTTGGTGATTGAACACACCGAAGCGCTTCATGTGATTGATGTGAATTCGGGAAATATTTCAAGAAACTCAACCAATCAGGAAGAAACCGCACTGACAGTCAACAAAGTGGCTGCAACCGAAATTGCACGTCAGTTGAGACTGCGCGATATGGGCGGAATCATAGTGGTCGATTTTATAGATATGACAAACAATGCACACAAAGTTGAGCTGTTTGACCATCTGAGATCAGAAATGCAGAAGGACAGGGCAAAACACAAGATTCTTCCGCCGAGCAAATTTGGCCTGATTCAGATTACAAGACAAAGGGTGAAACCTGAACTTAACATTCTGACAAAAGAGGAAAACCCGAACCCCGAAGGCGAAAAAGTTGAAGCACCAATCGTGGTAATCGAAAGAATAGAGATGATTCTCAAAAACATTATGGATACAAAAGGAAAAGAGGTCAAAAATATTTCGCTCCATGTTCATCCTTTTGTGGCTGCCTATCTGACCAAAGGTATTCCGAGTATTCGCCAGAAGTGGTATTTCAAATACAAAAGATGGATCAGGATTGTGCCGAGAGATGCTTACAAATATTTGCAGTTTAATTTTCTGAACAGGAATAATACGCTTTACAACGAATCCAATTGATTCAAAAATTGAAAAAAACAAAAAACGACAAGGAAAGAGAAGCTTTTTTCGTTTAATTTGCACCGGAATATAGAAATGGACCGATCAAAAGATTTACTCAAATGGCAATGGCTGTTCTTTATCAGCTTCTTTACGATTAATTTTATCGGATTGACGGCCACTTCCTATTTTGGAAAAGAAGAATTGCATCTTTATTTCAACCGTCGTTTTCACATTTCTTTTTTTGATTATTTCTTCAGATTCTATACCGATATCGCCACCACTTATACGCTGATTGGGATTTTGATTTATATCATTCTGAAAAACAACTGGCGAAATTTTGTGTTTCTCGTCTGGTCAACACTGACAGCCAGTCTGGCGGGTATGCTGATCAAACGCTCGCTTTTTATAGACGGACACAGACCCACCTATTATTTTGAGTTGAGAAAAATCAAACTGTATCTGGTCGAAGGCGTTGATTCTCAGATTCCCTATACCTTTCCGTCGGGTCATACCATACTTGCGGTCATTCTGTGTTTTTATTTGTGTGTCCAGATTAAAAACAGAGGACTTCAGCTGCTTTTTTGTGTGCTGATGGGATTGGTTGCAATCGGAAGGGTTTATCTGTCAAAACACTTTGTGATCGACACCATCGGTGGCAGCATGATCGGTCTGCTGTTTGTGATTTTGGGTTATTATTTTATCTGGCAGTCGCCCAATACCAAACTCGACAAAAAGATTTTGGCCAGAAAATAATTTCAATAAGATTCTTTACTGAAATTAATTTTCTCTCAGCATTTCCATATGCGGCAGCAAATCTTCCAGATATTCTTCCGAGACCTGACGGAAACCGTATGTTTCATAAAATTTCTTCAGATAAACCTGTGCGCTGATTCTTACCTTTTCTGTATGATAATAATTTCTGATGATTTGAAGTATAAAATTCATCATCCGATGACCGAGTTTCAAGTCTCTGAATCCGGGTTTGCTGACAATCCTGCCAAATGAAGGTTCATCATCATAAGAAACACCCGGCGGCACAATTCTGCATGAACCCACAATCTGACCGTCAAGTGTACACCAGAGCTGAAGACATTTGTAATCTTTTCCATCACATTCGTTGTACACACAGTTTTGTTCCACCACAAACACCTCGTTCCTGAGCCTGAGGATTTCATACAGCTCAGCCGGCGTAAGCTGATCAAAATTTTTAAAATGCCAGACCAATTGACTCATTCGAATTAATTTTAATCAAAGTGCGAAGTTAATGAAAAGCTGTTAAAACCTGTCAGATCTTAAATCCCAAAAATTGGGTCTGATTCACTCAAATGCAGTAATTTTGATGAAAATTAATTCAGATGAAAGTTGCAGTGGTGGGTGCTACCGGAATGGTCGGCCAGATCATGTTGAAAGTTTTGGCAGAAAGAAATTTTCCGGTTGACGAACTGATTCCGGTGGCTTCAGAAAAATCGGTCGGAAAAGAAATTGAATTCAAATCAAAAAAGCACAAAATCGTTTCTGTCGAACAGGCGGTTGCAATGCGCCCCGATATTGCTTTGTTCTCAGCCGGCGGCGAAACCTCAAAAACTTGGGCTCCAAAATTTGCAGTCGAAGGAACCACAGTAATTGACAATTCTTCTGCCTGGCGAATGGAACCGAATATTCCGCTGATTGTACCCGAAATCAATGCCTTCAGACTGAAGGAAACCGACAGGATTATTGCCAATCCGAACTGTTCCACCATTCAACTGGTGATGGTTTTGAATCCGCTCAATAAAATGTACGGAATCAAAAGAGTAGTGGTTTCAACTTATCAGTCGGTGACCGGAACCGGGAAAGAAGCTGTCGATCAGCTGGAATCCGAAATCAAAGGAGAAACTCCCAAAATGAAATATCCGTATCCGATTTTTAAAAATGCACTGCCCCATTGCGATGTGTTTGAAGACAATGGTTATACAAAAGAAGAACTCAAACTGGTCAACGAAACCAGAAAAATTCTGGACGATCCCGATATAGCACTCACCGCTACTGCTGTCAGAGTGCCGGTTCAGGGTGGGCATTCAGAGTCGGTCAACATTGAATTCAAACAGGATTTTGATGAATCTGAAGTAAGAAAAGTATTCAGAAGAACGATCGGTGTTCAGGTTCAGGACAATCCCGATACGCTGACTTATCCGATGCCGCTGTTTGCAGAAGGAAGGGACGAAGTTTTTGTCGGGCGAATCAGAAGAGATTATTCACAGCCCAATTCAATGAATCTGTGGGTGGTTGCCGACAATCTCAGAAAAGGAGCAGCGACCAATGCGGTTCAGATTGCAGAACATCTGCTGAAAAGAAAGTTTGTCGGTCAGAAAACTGAGGTTTAAATTTGACCCAATGAAAGTCGAAAGCCTTCAAAATCCGGGCATCAAACAGTTGCTCAAACTTCAGCAAAAGTCAAGAGAAAGAAAATCTTCCGGTCTTTTTGTAGCAGAAGGAATTCAGGAAAACCGGCTTGCAATCGAATCGGGTTTCAGACCCCAAAGATTTTATTTGGCCGAAGGAATCTTTCAGTCTGATGTTGATCTTTCAAATTCAGATATCATTTGGATCACCGATTCTCTGTTTGAAAAAATTGCCTACCGCGGAACTACCGGAGGTATCATCGGAATTTATGAAAGTCAGAATTTAAATTTAAATCAAATCAGATTACCCCAAAATCCGCTGATTGTGATACTTGAATCGGTCGAAAAACCGGGCAATCTGGGTGCTGTACTCAGAACCTGCGACGGTGCGGCAGTTGATCTGCTGATGGTTTGCGATCCGCTGACCGATTTTTACAATCCGAATGTAATCAGAAGCAGTGTGGGAACTGTTTTCACAAATCAAACAATTGCAGAAACAAAAGAAAATATACTGAATTGGTTGGAAAACAATCAGATACAAATTGTTTCGACTTTTCTGAGAGATGACACCCAAAGTCTTTATGCTGCTGATTTTTCAAAGCCAACCGCAATTGTACTTGGAACAGAGGCCACCGGTCTGAGTGATTTCTGGGCAGATCATTCTGATCGGCTGATTAAAATCCCGATGAACGGAAAAGTAGATTCACTCAATGTGAGCAATGCAGCTGCAATTTGTATTTATGAAGCGCTGAGACAGCGTTTGAAATGATTCATATAATTAATTGATACAATTTACGGGGCAATTTAATATCTCGGCTAAAGTTCTATATTTGCACCTATTATTAATTGTTACCTCCTAAAGAATTTAAAAAATGAAGAAAACCGTTTGGCTCAAAGCCAAACGGTTTCTTTTTATGATTCTTTGATTTTGGTCTTCAGCAAACTGCTGTTTCTGTATCCGTACAGAAAATAAATAACCAGGCCCAAAACCATCCAGACCAGAAACCATTTCCAGCTGATCAGCGGGATTTCGACCATCAGATAAGAACAGGTCAGAACGCCCATAATCGGAATGGTTGAATAATTTCTCAAAAAGGTGACAACAGAAGTTGCAGCCGCAAAAATCAGAAATATAATGAACAGTACTTCTTCGGTATTGTCCCAATTGAATTCTGTAAAAGCTTTGATTGCACGTTCTCTGAAAATATACACAAAACCGATAAAGAGCAGCGGTATCAGCCATTTTCCGTTCAGATAGGGCAGGCTGAATTTGCCGGGTTCCTTTACTTTTGGCGGAAGAAACAAAACACCGCCCGACACCAGTACAAATGCAAACAGAGTTCCGATACTCGTCAGATCGGTGACCAGGTCGCTTTCGATAAACAATGCGCCGATTCCCACAATCACACCGGTTACGATGGTTGCAAACGAAGGTGTTTTGTATTTCGGATGAACTTTTTGAAACTTTTTGGGCAAGAGTCCGTCACGGCTCATACTCATCCAAATCCTCGGCTGACCGATTTGGAAAACCAAAAGGACGGTCGTGGTGGCAACCACTGCGCTGACCGAAACGATGGTTTCTATCCAGGGGGCTCTTGTTTTGAACACAAATGCCAGCGGATCGGTAACGTTTTTAAAATTCGAATAATTTTCAATTCCGGTCAGTGTGAGTGCAATCAGTATATACAATCCGGTACAGATCAGCAGCGAATAAATCATTCCGCGCGGCATATCGCGCTGCGGATTTTCGGTTTCCTCTGCCATTGTCGATATCGCATCAAAACCGATATAGGCATAAAACACTGCGGAAACACCGCGCAAAACGCCTTCGAACCCGTTGGGCAAAAAAGGCCGCCAGTTGTTGGTGTCGACAAAAAATGCACCTGCGACAATCACAAAAAGTATAACCGACAGTTTGAAATAAACCATAAAATTTGCAGTCTTTTTGCTCTCTTTGATGCCCACATAAGCAAGCCAGGTAATCAGAATTACGATGATGAGCGCAGGCAGATTGAAGAACACTTTCATATCGCCGATCATCGGTGCGCTGTTGTATGCGTTCACCGCAAATTCATAGGATTGAATTTTTTCGGGACTCAGTATCTCACCCGAATTCAGTGCGGCAGTCGATTCGAGAAATGCATTTTTTGCGGTCATCGGATCAATCAGCATCCAGTCGGGCAGATGAATGTTAAAAACATGTACCAAAAGATTGTTGAAATAACTGCTCCACGAAATTGCAACCACTATATTTCCGATTGAATATTCGAGAATCAATGCCCAGCCGATGATCCACGCGATGATTTCACCAAATGCAACATACGAATAGGTATATGCACTTCCGGCAACCGGAATCCGGCTTGCAAACTCAGCATAGCAAAGCGCCGAAAAACCGCAGGTGATTGCGGTGATAATAAACAAAGTAGAAACGCCCGGTCCGCCGTTGTAAGCTGCAGAACCGATGGTTGAAAAAATTCCCGCACCCACAACGGCTGCGATTCCCATAAAGGTCAAATCTCTCACCGAAAGCACCCGGTTAAGCGATCCCTTTGACTGTCTGCCTTCCTCGACCAAACGGTCGATCGACTTTTTTCTGAAGAGAGAATTTTTCATATAGGATTGTGATATGATGCCGTGAATGTATGGATTTTTTGATAAAAACTTTTGACTGATGCATGAAATTCAGAATTATTCAGTCCAACAGTTTTTCAAAAGCTTTTCTCGGTCCGTCCGAAACCTGAACTTCGCCGCAATAGGTATAATTTAATTTTTCAAGTATCCTCAGCATCGGCAGATTGTCAAAATTGGTGTCCACTTTGATTGAAAAAACGCCGTTTTCTTTTGCAAATTCTTCAATTTCGGTGAAGAATTTTGTGGCGACTCCTTTTCCGAGCACTTCATCCGAGACTGCCACCCGATGGACGACCAGAAAGTCACCGTCCGAAAGCCAGGCGCCGTCGATGGTCTGATAGGTCGGTTCGATGTTGAAAATCAATGCTGCCGAAGCCAAGATTTTTTGATTGTCCGCAAGCAGATAACAGTATCCCTTTTCAATGTCCGAATGTACTGTATTCAAATTTGGATAACCGCTCTGCCACTGGCTGCTGCCGTCTTCTTTTCTTCTTCGAATCGCCTGGCTGAGGATTTCCCAAACCGATCCGGCATCTTCGGGGGTTGCTCTTCTGAATTTCAGTTGCATATTTTTGGATTCTGATTTTCAAAGTTATCGATAAGTTGGAAAATTCTGATTTGCCGATTGACTTTTTTTCTGATGAATGTTTGATTAGAATTGGTCAACGCATTCAGTCAGGAACATCAGATGTTCACACAATTTACTTTATACAAAAGCTGGTAAAATTTATTTAAAATAAAAAAGCAGAAGAAAACTCTCCTGCCTTTTAAAATTTGAATCAAAATTGAAAATCGATTTATCCTTTGTACAATTCAGCAACTTTGTCCCAGTTGATTACATTAAAAAATGCTTCAACATAGTCGGGACGGCGGTTCTGATAATTCAGATAATAGGCGTGTTCCCATACATCCAGGCACAGAATCGGTTTCCCGGCGCATGCTGTATTCGGCATCAGATTGTTGTCCTGATTCGGTGTTGAGCACACAGCCAGAGATCCGTCATTCTGTTTGATCAGCCATGCCCAGCCTGAACCGAAACGGTTTTTTGCCGCATTTGAAAATTCTTCTTTGAATTTGTCAAATGAACCGAATGATTTGCTGATTGCATCTGCCAGCTCGCCTGAAGGCTGACCGCCTCCGTTGGGGCTCATGATTTCCCAAAACAGTTTGTGGTTGTAATATCCGCCGCCATTGTTTCTTACGGCTGCCTTGTCTGATCCTTTTTGTAAAACTTCCTCAATGGAAAGCCCGTCCAGTTCGGTGCCTTCAATTGCTTTGTTCAGATTGGTGGTGTAACCCGCATGGTGTTTGCCATGGTGGACTTCCATCGTTTTTGCGTCGATATGAGGTTCCAATGCGTCATATGCATAAGGAAGTTTTGGTAATTCAAATGCCATAATTCTTTTATTTTTTAAGTTAAACGTTTAATTCTCCCAAATATACATCAGTTTTTGGCAAAACGGATGAAGATTGAATCAAAAGTTGAAATGCAATCATAAATTTTTTAAATTGCAGTATTATTCAATTCAAATGAGTAAATTCAGAAAAATCATACTTACCATACTGAAGGTATTTATACTTTTGGTTGGCGTCATCGTCGGGCTGCTCTATCTGACGGGAAACCAGTATATAATCAGAGGCGCACAGCTGACCTATATGAAAGGACACGACACTGCCAACATAGATGATTATGTAGATTTTGACAACAACATCATATTGTCTGCAAAGCCCCAGCCCTGGCCGGAACACGATATGTACAACAAAATTGAGCTGACCGACACACTGACAGCAGAACTGGAAAGATTCGGAACTGTCGGATTTTTTGTTGCAAAAGACGGTGAAGCGCTTTGGGAACATTATTGGGACGGCTATTCGGACAAGAGCCACACCAATTCATTTTCAATGGCAAAATCTGTGGTGACCATGCTGTTGGGAAAAGCGATTGAACAGAGATATATCAAATCTCTCGATCAGCCGATTACTGATTTTCTTCCCGAATATAAAAATGATCCGCTGGCTCAAAAATGTACGGTCGGAGATTTGTCAGCAATGACTTCGGGTTATGACTGGACGGAAGATTATTATCTGCCGCTCAATCCGACAGCGAAGGCGTACTACGGAAGAAACATCGAGAAACAAATGCTCAAACGCGGCTTTCGTCAGGAACCGGGCGGTCATTTTGAATATCTTTCGGGCAATACCCAGCTGTTGGGTATCATCTTGGAAAGAGCGGTCGGAATCAGTATGTCGCAATATCTGCAGGAAGAATTCTGGCAGCCGATGGGGATGGAGGATGATGCCTACTGGTCAAAAGACGATAAAAAAGGAATGGAAAAAGCATACTGCTGTCTGAACAGCAATGTGAGAGATTTTGGGAAATTCGGTCAGCTGCTGCTTCAGGACGGAAACTGGAACGGAAGACAGATTTTGGATTCTTCATTTGTAAAACTGATGGTGACACCCAATTCAAAGGCATTCAACCGGGGTGAACATGAGCGTTACGGTTATTCGATCTGGACCGATTATGAACATCAGCCGAATTTTTACGGTCTGATGGGGCATCTGGGTCAAAGAGTAATTGTGGTTCCGGATGAAGATCTGGTCATCGTCCGTCTGGGAAGGACAAAAGACAACCGGAATATGAACAAAGGATTTTTGGACAACGACACTTACTATTTCGTTGACGAAGTGATGAAAATGCTGAGAGAAAATAATTTATTAAAAGAACAAAATGTTAAAGAAACTGCCAATTGAAAAAGTACTGTTTCTCGATATTGAAACCGTGCCCGAAGTCGCCGACTGGATTGATCTGCCCGAAAACATGAAAGAATTGTGGTCAAAAAAAGTTGAAAGGCAGCTTGGTGAAGATGATACGCCTGAGAGTTTTTATAATGAGAGAGCCGGCATACTGTCTGAATTTGGGAAAATCATCTGTATTTCGGTTGGTTATATCAACAGAAACAAACTCAAAATAAAAAGCTTTTACGGCGACAATGAGAAGAAAATTTTAGAAGAATTCTCAGAATTGCTCAAGGGGTCTTATTATATATCGGGTGTGATTCTTTGTGCGCACAACGGCAAGGAATTCGACTTTCCTTATATTGCCCGGCGAATGCTGATTCACGGTATAGATCTTCCGTCTGCGCTGAATATTCAGGGAAAGAAACCCTGGGAAATTCCTCATCTTGATACCATGGAACTGTGGAAATTCGGTGATTACAAGCATTATACTTCACTCAATCTGCTGGCTGCGATTTTTGATATTCCGACGCCAAAAGACGATATTGACGGTTCTCAGGTGGCGAAAGTTTATTATGAAGACCATGATTTGGAAAGAATCAAAATCTATTGCGAAAAAGATGTACTGACGGTTGCTCAGATTTTCAGGAAATTCAGAAATGAAGCTTTGATTGAGAGAGACGAATAATCAGCTTTTAATTTTCATCCAATCTCTTCTTCCTCATCCTCAACCAGGTGGGTGAGTGTAAGCTCGGCTCTTTCGACCGAATTTCGATACATCTTGATGACTTTGACCTGATAATCTTTCAGATCGAGCAGATCGCCAACCTTCAATTCACGATCCGGAAAATATTCTGCAAGCAGTCCCGAAAGGGTTTCATAATGTTCGCTTTCGTCTAAACGGAAAGGCAGATAACGGTTGATGTCTGACAGACTGCTGTGTGCATTGACCGAGTACACACCGTCGCCGATATTGATTACTATCGGATCTTCGTTGTCATATTCGTCCTGGATTTCACCCACCAATTCTTCGAGTATGTCTTCCATGCTGACGATGCCGGTCATTTCTCCGATTTCGTTGGTCACCACCGCCATCTGTATTCTCTTTTTCTGAAATTGTTTGAGCAGATTCTTGATTTTGTAATTTTCCGAAATAAACAGCGGTTTTCTCATTATGCTTTCAAAACTGGTCTCTCCCGGTTTTTCGAGCGTTAATTTCACCAGGTCTTTTGTATAAAGGATTCCTCTGATATCGTCCAGTGATTCTTCATAAACCGGATATCTCGAATAACCTTCGTTGATTACATAATCAATTGCTTCCTTCACGGTAGTTCCGGTTTCGACCGCAGAAACATTTTTTCTGAGTGTCTGTATATTTCCAACCCGCCGGTCGTCAAATTCAAATACATTTTGGATCAAATCTCTTTCTGTCTGTTCGATTGCGCCGCCTTCCTGACTTTCGGAGATGATTACTTTCAGTTCTTCTTCAGAGTGAATGTCCTCGGCACCGTGTACCGGTTTGATTCCTATGGCTCTCAAAATCAAATTTGCAAAACCGTTCATCACCCAGATCACCGGTTTGAAAACGATATAAAAAATCCTGAGCGGCCAAACCACAGCAAAGGTAGTCCCGGACGGATATCTGATTGCGAGTGATTTTGGGGTGAGTTCTCCAAAAACAATGTGCAGCAGTGTGATGACGGCAAACGAACCCCAAAGCGCTATGCCGGAGGCAATCGAGTCCCATTCGGCACCGTGAAGCCCAAACAATGAAAGCAATTTGCTGATCAGCGGCGAGATTGAACTTTCACCGACCCAACCCAGCCCAAGCGATGCAAGTGTGATTCCCAACTGGGTCGCAGCCAGATAAGCATCCAAATTGCTGATTACACTTTTTGCTGTTTTTGCCAGTGTCGGATTCAGATCGGTTCGTACATCAATCTGTGATGATCTGATTTTTACAATTGCAAATTCAGATGCCACAAAAAATGCATTGAGCAACACCAAAAGCAGTGTTAAAATTATTTTCCAACCGGAAATTTCATTTGAAACCATACCGCCTTCCATTTGAGAAACGGTGCTGATAAAGGAGAGTAAGGGGCCTGCGTCCATTTAAAACGATTTAAGGGATGGATTTGTTCAATGTTTTGGAATCCATAAGCTGAAGCTCATTTTTGACAGGCCGAATTCAAGCGGCTGTAATTGTCAAAAATCCCTAAGCAAAATTACTGTTTTTTAATTGATTTACAAATAAGTATTTTTTGATTAATTTGCAGCAGATAAAATTTTGAATTTTGGAATCCGAACTGCTTGAAATACAAAATCTGTCACTTGACATCGGTGGGAATGCCATTCTTAAGGAAATCAATCTGAGACTGCCAAAAGGAAAAGTTCTCGGCATTGTCGGTGAGTCGGGTTCGGGCAAATCAATTACTTCGCTGGCGGTAATGGGGCTGCTTCCAAAAACTTCAAAGATTTCAGTTGAGAGCAAAATCCTTTTTCATCAGGAAAACAAAACTGTTGATCTGTTGAAACTGAAAGCCGAAGAAATCAGAAATTTCAGAGGAAACGAAATCAGCATGATTTTTCAGGAGCCGATGACTTCGCTCAATCCGAGTCTGAAATGCGGTGAACAGGTGGAAGAGTCGATCAGGCTGCATTTGAAATCTGATCAGTCAGAATCAAAAAAGAGGGTGGTTGAACTGTTTGAAAAAGTAATGCTCCCTACACCCGAAAGAATCTATAACTCTTATCCTCACCAGCTTTCGGGCGGTCAGCGGCAAAGGGTGATGATTGCAATGGCGATCAGCTGCAATCCGAAAATACTGATTGCCGATGAACCGACCACCGCACTCGATGTGACGGTTCAGCGTGCCATCCTCGATCTGATCCGGCAACTGCAGCAGGAAAGCGGAATGAGTTGTCTGTTTATTTCTCATGATCTCGGTGTGATTGCAGAAGTCTGCGACGAAGTGGCGGTGATGTATAAAGGGGTAATTGTTGAACACGGAAGTGTGAATGAGATTTTTAATTCTCCCAAAGAAAGTTATACCAAAGGACTGATTGCCTGCCGTCCCAGGCTCGAAGTGAGGTACAAAGAACTGCCGACCATTGCGGATTTTATTAAAGACGGTGATTACAGCGCTGAAATCTATTCTTCTGAAGAAAGAAATGATTTTCAGTCGCGGATTTACAGTCAGCCGCCGATACTTGAGGTGAGGAATCTGTCAAAATATTTTTATTCCAGACCTTCGATTTTTGGCAAAGAACAGATTTCGGTGAAAGCGGTTGATGACATGAACTTTAAGGTTTATCCGGGCGAGACTTTGGGTTTGGTTGGCGAATCGGGAAGCGGAAAAACCACACTGAGCCGAACTGTTTTGCTGCTTGAAAAACCGACAGCGGGTGAAATATTTTATCGGGGAAAGGATATTGTAAATCTCTCAAAATCAGAAGTCAGAAGGCTCAGGAAAGAAATTCAAATTATTTTTCAGGATCCTTATTCGAGTCTGAATCCGAGGATGACGGTGGGTGAGATACTGACTGTGCCGATGAAGGTTCATTCGCTTGGAAAGAATAAAGCCGAAAGGCTTGAAAGGGCAGTCGGACTGCTTGAAAAGGTCGGTTTGAGTCAATCTGATCTGAAAAAATATCCGCATGAATTTTCGGGCGGTCAGCGGCAAAGAATCGGAATAGCGCGTGCGTTGGCGCTTGAGCCGAAATTCATCATTTGTGACGAAAGCGTTTCTGCGCTTGATGTTTCAGTACAGGCGCAGGTGTTGAATCTGCTGAATGGTCTGAAAGAGGAATTTGGTTTGACCTATATATTTATTTCTCACGATTTGGCGGTGGTCAAATATATGAGCGATCAGCTGCTGGTGATGCAGCATGGCAGGCAGATGGAGCTGGCTGATGCGGATGAGGTTTATTCGAATCCTAAAACAAATTATACAAAAGAGCTGATTGCTGCGATTCCGAAATTGTAGGGGATTTCTTTGGGTGGCATTTGCGTGAGGGATAGCAGCGGAAAGCCCGCAGCGAGGTAGGAGCGAGGACTTGGAGCGTATAGCCCGACCTCGTTGGCTTTGATTTGAGATTTTGGTTTGAAACCGCCGATCCAACGAGGGCACGCCCAAAAAAAACTCCCGCACTCGATGAGGACGGGAGTTCTGTATGACAAAACGGTCAAAGGATTATTTTTCGCCTTCTTCCATTTTTTTCTTCAATTCTGCCAATTCGTCGATGTCGCCCAAAGTAGCGGTCTCGGTGGTTTGGCTGTCCATCGCTTTCTTGGCGGCTTTTTCTTCTTCTGCTCGATAAGTTGCAGAATGAGAAACGACCACGCGACGGAATTCTTTGTTGAATTCGATGACAACAAATTCAAGTTCGTCTCCTTTCTTAACTCTTGAGCCGTCTTCTTTCTCAAGTGTTCTTGCCGGTGCAAACGCCTCAACATCAGCGTCCTCGAACTGAATGGTTGCTCCTTTGTCGAATACGTCAACCGCTTTTCCGCTGTGTTTTGTGCCCACTGCGTATTTGGTTTCGTATTTGTCCCAGGGGTTCTCTGTCAGTTGTTTGTGGCCCAGGCTCAGTCTTCTTGCTTCAACGTCGAGTTCCAGTACGACCACATCCAGCATATCGTCCACATTGCAGAACTCAGACGGATGTTTGATTTTTTTGGTCCATGAAAGGTCAGAGATATAGATCAGTCCGTCAACGCCTTCTTCCAATTCAACGAATACTCCGAAGTTGGTGAAGTTTCTGACTTTTCCTTTGTGTTGTGAACCAACAGGGTATTTTGCTGTAATGTCGGTCCACGGGTCGGGAGTCAGTTGTTTCATGCCGAGAGACATTTTTCTGTCTTCTCTGTCCAGAGTCAGTATGACAGCTTCGACTTCGTCGCCTACATGTACGAAATCCTGTGCAGATCTCAGGTGGGTTGACCATGACATTTCAGAAACGTGGATCAGTCCTTCTACACCGGGAGCAATTTCTACAAATGCACCGTAGTCAGCCAATACAACTACTTTTCCTTTTACTTTGTCTCCAACTTTCAGATTTGAATCCAGTGCTTCCCACGGATGCGGTTCCAATTGTTTCACACCCAGTTGTATTCTTGATTTGTCTTCGTCAAAATCGAGGATAACCACTTTTATTTTCTGGCCGTCTTCAAGGATTTCTGAGGGGTGGTTGATTCTTGACCATGAAAGATCGGTGATGTGGATCAGACCGTCAACACCTCCCAGGTCAACAAATACACCGTAAGAAGTGATGTTTTTCACTTCGCCTTCGAGTACCTGTCCTTTTTCAAGCTGTGCAACGATTTCTTTTTTCTGTTCTTCGATATCCGCTTCGATCAGTGCTTTGTGAGATACCACCACGTTTTTGAATTCAGGATTGATTTTCACCACTTTGAATTCCATGGTTTTGCCTACGTACTGTTCGTAGTCCCGGATTGGTTTCACATCGATTTGAGACCCCGGAAGGAAGGCTTCGATTCCGAATACGTCCACAATCATACCTCCTTTTGTTCTTGCTTTGATGTAACCGTTCACAATTTCCTGACTGTCATGCGCTGCATTGACGGCATCCCATGCGTTCAGTGTTCTTGCTTTTCTGTGTGAAAGGATCAGCTGACCGTTTTTGTCTTCACGTTTGTCAACCATTACTTCTACTTCGTCTCCAACTGCCAGATTCGGGTTGTAACGGAATTCGTTGAGTGAGATTACACCTTCTGATTTGAAGTTGATGTCAACAATTGCTTCTCTGTCGGTCAAACGAACCACTTTGCCTTTGAAAACAGTGTTTTCTTCCAAATCTTCCAATGTATCATCATACATTTTTTCCAATTCGGCTTTTTCTTTTCTGTCTTCTTCGTCCAATCCGGATTCAAATGATTCCCAGTCGAAATCTTCGGTTGAGACATTGGCATTGGAAAGCGGTTTGTTGATTTTCAGGTCTTCGGCCTGAGTTTCCTGATCTTCGTTTTGTGTCTTTTTCGACATAATTTAAAATTTGTATCTCAAAATCAGCTGTTGAAAATTAATTGCGGAAGACAGGATTCCGAGAGTTGTTATACATTGTGATTCAATACTTTGTTTCAATTTCCGCCAAAGTGGGTGCAAATTTACGATTTTAATTTAAACAGGCAAGCGGAAATCTGTTGTTTTTTGACTGATTAACAGTCCGATGTACCGGCCTGTCTGTGGTTGGCGGGGGCAGCAACCGAGGGGAAAAATTTATACAAGTTGAGTTCCGGCCGGAAAAGCTGATTTTTCATCCGGTTTTGGGCAATATCATTTCATATGATGGTCTTTTCGGAAATACAAAGGTGGCGCGACCTGTGTTGAGTTCAAACGTTTTTGAATGGGAAAACCCAAAGCCCTTCAAGGGTTTCAAACCCCTGAAGGGCTAATGGAGTATCTCAGCACCCGCGATTATATGATTTCAGCGGACTTTGCATAAGATAGAATGCCGGGGGGCTTTGTTTTTTTAAGAAAGTCTTAACATAGTCGCTCTCCTCATACACTATCTATGCTTTATCTATGCTTTATCCATGCTTTATCCCAGCATCAGCGTTTTTGAATTTCAGGCTAAATTACTGTAAAACAACTGAATGTACAAGTCTTTAAAAATGACATTTGTGCACATTTGTGACAAAAGGAGACATTTGTGCCATAAGTGGACATTTGTGCCGTTTTGTTGATTTGGAGACATTTGTGCCAAATTCATCGGAGGACGCTGCGCAAAACAAGTTTAAAGAGAGGAGAATTTTACAGGTGAAATTGATCAGAAATTTAATTTTTGAATTGTTGGAGTTTTGGGGGATTTACAGTTCTGTAATTGAAACAGTTAATGATGAATTAAAAAATATTTGTCAAGTAGAACATTCCAGACATCGCTCGGTGGTAAATTTCTTAACTAATTTGATTGCCGGTATTATTGCGTATCATTTCCTGCCTAAAAAGCCATCAATTAAATTTGAAACGTTCAAATCTAATCAGTTAGCTCTATACTAATAATCGAACTGGGGTTTTTACATGTAAGTCCGCAGTTTTGGCAAAAAAATGTTGTTTTGGTTTTGGACATTTTGGATAAATCTTTTTAAGAAATATGTAAATTAATAAAAAAAGCCGTAATTACTTCCTATACTTTGCAAATCGTTTATTTCATCAGCATAATCACTTTCCCAACCGTTTTGTTTGATTGTTGTCATTGCCGATTCAAACATTTTGTCAAGTGCATTGCAAAAATTATCGGATATATTACTGCCATATTCGTCAATTAACTTGATGCAACAAACGCAATAATACAGCTCTAACTGAACTGTAAGTTCATCTATTTTCATTTTGCGAATTTCTCGTATGAGTTTTCTGGCTTCGGTATCTTTGATTTGAAAATCATAAGTCAAAGTGCAGTATCTTTTAATCTCTTTTTTGTATTTTTCTACGAGATTCTGAATGTCATAAGTAGCAAATGCCTCCAAAAAATCTTTGGCTTTGGGAACTTTTTGATACATATCCAAAACCAAATTCGCTATTTGCTCTTTACTCATTGATTTGAGTTCTTTCTTGAGTTTGGCGAATGACATTACAAATACTTTTTAAGGACAGTTTCTTTTTGCTTCGGAATTTCTGCGATTTGATTTTCCAAAACTTTTATTTGTTCTTCAATTTTTTCGATTTCTGAAACTATTTTTTGTTGTTCGGAAAGTGGTGGAAGTGGAATTTGGATTTTATTTAAGTTCGCCTGATTTAATTTAGGTTGTGCTTGTCCTGTGATAAAACCTGAAATATCCGTCTTATTAATATAAAATTCGACAAGTTTATGTGTTGAAATATTCTCAAACTTTAAAATATGAGCGTGATTATTAACCCAAATTTTGCCTTTTGCTGTAAAAGCAATAGGTGTTACTCGAGACTTTAGATTTGCACCATCTTCAGAAATCAGCAAAACTTCATCATCTAAGATATATTCAGATACATAATCAACAATTCCAGATGCTCCATAATATGGATATTCTCCTTTTTCTCTGTATCCTTTTGTGACAGGTTTTCTTAAATTATCCCAATTCTCAGAAATATTCTCTATTGAAGATTTTTCAAAAGTATTTAAGGAATTATAAATTTCAACATTCTTTGCTTTCAACTCCCCAATCTCCTCTCTTGCTTTATTCTCTTTCTTTTCCAAAACCTCAATTTCAGAAACTATTTTTTGCTGAATATCTAATGGTGGAAGTGGGATTTGGATGTTTAATAAATTTTCTCTGTTTAATCCACCTTGTGCCGTTCCTTTTACATTAAGTTTTAATAATTCTTGACCAGATTGCGAATAAAGTATATTGAATAAATACTTTTGGATAGCTTTCTCATTTGTTCTTAATAAAAAAATGTGTTCATTAATCATTCCTTTTTCATAAGGAAAATTATTTTTTATAAACAATGAAGTTTTTCCAGTTAACGCTCCATCCTTACATATAAGAATATCTAAATCTTGCAAAAAACCTTGACTTGCTTGATTGAAATATTCCTCTGGAACAAATTTCATATTACTCAATGAAATTTTTCCATCTAAATTAATATGTTCCCCTCCTAAACTTGGAATTCCATCTTGATATTCAGAAACCCCTCCTTTTGGTCTTTTTCCGCTTTCAAGTGTTTCAAGAATTTCTCCAAGTTTTTTTAACTCCCACTTACTCTCAATCTTTACTTTTTTTTTAACCGCAGTAGAAATATTTTTTTCAAATTCCACATGGTCAAAACTGAGCATATCCACTAAATCGTGTCTTGAAATATTTTTTTGTAAACTCTCGTGAATTTCAAAATCAAAATCTCCGTGAAATGCTTTGTAAATATAGGTACTTGCTTTTTCGGGGTTTTCAAAACTGTTTTCATCAAACAATTTGGTACATTCTGCTATGCTTTTTCCTCTTTGTATCGGGTGAATTCCTTCACTTCCTCTTCGGTTGGAAAATTCGTAACCCAAAAAGCGTTTTTCTTCGTTTTTTTGTCCGCTTTTCACCACTACTACTTTTTGAGGATAAGCCAAAATGAAATAAAACAATTTTTCTGTTTCCCGTTCTAAAAGCTGTTTCCAAAACTCATCTTCGTTTTTAGTTTTTAGTTTTTTACGGTATTCTCTGTAAATTTCGTGCTGTTCAACGGTTTGGTTCGGCTGTTTTTTGAGTAAAGAAACATAATCATCAAAAGATAATTCTTCCCAAACGTGTTGAACGTATTTGGAAACCGGTTTTTCTATTCCGTTTAGTGTAACATCTGTAAAAGTGGTAAAAAACCGCTCCACAGATTTTTTCAAATTAATGCTGTCGTAATTGTTTCGTCTTCTCAAAAAAAGCGTTACGGTATTTGTTCCCGTAGCCATAAAAGTATTGCTGCCCAGTTCCGTAATTCCGATAATTTCGAAATACTGCAAAATGATTTCTCGGGCTTTTGCATAAATTCCCGAATTGCTGAGAATGGAACTCGGCAAGATAATTCCTGCCACACCTCCGTCTTTTAACAGTTGTTTGGTTCTTTCAACAAATAAGGTTTCTATTTCTGAACTGTTGTCTGTAAGACTGTCATATAAATCAAAATCTTTTTCGGTGTAATAATTTGTCGAGGCGTTTTTAAAAGCCGAAACCGAGTACGGCGGATTTGACACAATCACCTCAAATTGCTTGTTTTCTTTCGGGAAATCTTTATCGGTAATTGTTAATTTTTCTTTGTAATCTTGGTGCTTGAAATTGGCTAATCCGTCCGAATGAATCACGTTTGCCAATCCGTCTCCGTGAAGATAGCATCCGACTTTACCCACTTTTACCAAACGGTAATCTTTTTCTATTCCGTAAACGTATTTTTCTGCCCAATCAAAATGTCTGATTTTAGCATATTCAACAAATGATTTCGCTTCGGATTTTAATTTCAAATCATCTGTTTCATTCATCAACAAATGTTGAATTTCGTGCATACTTTCTGTAAGAAAATGCCCGCTTCCCGATGCGTAATCAATGATGTAAGGCAATAAATCATCTTTTTTTCCGATGGTCAATTTTTCTTTAATAATTGTATCAATCGGCAAACTCCTAATCACAAATTGAGCTACAGGAACAGGTGTAAAGAATTGCCCCGATTCCTGTTTCAACCCCGTTGTTAAGAGCAACTCGAAAAAGTCGGATAAATATTGTTGTTTTTTGGTATAGCGAATTTTAAAATTCTCTAAAAGTTGAACAATTTCTTTTACAACTTTAGCATTCTCTTTAAATGATTTTTCGTCATAAACTTCCTTAATGGCAAATTCATTATTCTTTTCCAAACGAAGTTTATAAATGACATTTTCTTTGAATTTCTTTTTTAAATCATCGTTTCCAATAAAAAGTGAAGCGTATTGGTTTTCAAATTCTTCATCAGAAAAATCGGTTACCGTTTTTTCCAAAAAGTTTTCCATCCCGCTTTTGTACAAATCCGTCAAACGCAACTGAAAAGAAACATCGTTGTCTTTTCCTTCAATCCATTGAAACTCTAATTCTTCATCTGTTCCTTCTTTGTCTTTTTCATCATAAATTTTACATAAAAAAAGGTTGAAAATTTTGTTGAACGCATTGGGTTTGTCGGAAACAACATTGTGTCTTAAGATTTCTAAAAAGCGGTTGAAAATAAAACTACTGTCTTCGTGTTTTATTTCAACTAATTTATCGATTGTGAGCGCTTTAGGCTTAAAATTATAAGGTGGATTTTCCCAAATTCCGTTGTTTTTGGTCAATTTGCTCCACTTTTCATAAAAATCTTTTACTGTGGCAGTAAGTTTATATTCTTCCTCGATTTTTATGATTTCATTCTGAAAAACAATCTCATTCCCCTTTAATTCCGAAGCATATAACATCAGAATTTCAGCATTTTTATCCTGCTGAAAATAAGAAAAAAGTTGTCCTCCGTCTTTGTGTAAATTTTTTAATTCCTTTTCATACTCTTTTCCGAATGTTTTACATTCAATCATCAGATAAGCCTTGTCATCTTTTTTAACCAAAATATCAAGTCTTCCCTTTTCCTGATGTCCTAATTTCCAAGTTGGTTCAAGAATAATGCTTTCTGGTTTATAACCTGTTTCAAGTAAACGATTGACACATTCCAAAACAACAAAATTTTCAGGTTGAGAAAAGTTTTGTGTTGTCTTGCTTTCAGATTTTATTTTTTTACCGTAATTGATAATTTTTTTCTCAAAATCAACTTCAATGGAATAACCGTCAGCGTATTTTTTTATAAAAATATCTGAAGTATTTTCTTTTGGAACGAATCCAATCGCTTTGATTAAAGCTAAAACATCCATTTTACAAAACTATAAAAAAGATGTTAATTAAATTATCAGAAAATATCCGTATTTTGGTGAATTTTCAACGGCTTATCAAAAGGAATCATTTCCTACTCGCCTTATTTCTTGAAATATAAAACATCGCCAGAAATCCGAACAAAAGCATTGAAATGATTTGGGCAAAATAAAGCATCAGCCCGAAATAATTTCCGATTATTCTGCCTTCTTCTGCGGTTTGGCCTTTTGTCAGACAGATTGCGGCAAAGGCGATGCTCATTACATACGGATAGCCCAATCCGCCCACAGCCGGAAGGATCATCCCCAATGCGCCGGCAACGATCAGGAAGAAGCCTTCTGCCAGTCCAAAATCTGAAGTTTCGGGAAATGCAAATACAATCAGATAGGTCATCAGAAAATAACACAGCCAGATGCCGAAAGAATACAGTATAAATGCAGTCCGTTGTTTCAGATGAAGGATTGATTTGAAGCCTTCTGCAATTCCTGTAATGAAATGCTCCGCTTTTTTAAAAATTTTAATTTTTCCCAGTCTGTTTCTGAACACAAAGAAGAGCAGGATCAGCAGGATCAGCAGTCCGGCTGCGATTGAGAGTTTTCCGAGCAATGATGTATCCGCAAAAGAGAAAAAAGAAAAAAGAGTGTCTGCGTTGAAGATTAGTGCGAGACCAAAAAAGAGTCCGAGAAACATCAGATCGATCACCCTTTCGAGTATGATGATTCCAAGTGATTTGTCGACCGGTACTTTTTCCATTTTGTACAATGAGGTGGCGCGTGCCAGTTCTCCGCTTCTCGGTATGGTCAGATTCATGAAATAGGCAAATGAGATTGCCCAGAAACCGCTTGAAACCGGTATGGGATGGCCGATCGGGTCGAGCAGCAGTTTCCATCTGGCTGCTCTGAGCCAGTAGGAGACGACACTCAAAATCATTGACAGTGCAAACCAAAAATAATTTGCGTCGGCAGCTGCGGTTTTTAAAACTTCAAAGTCGGTTTGTCTGACGGTCAGCCAAATAAAAACAGCGGCAAGTATGATGGTTGCCGAGACAAAAATAAGATGGCTGATTTTTGATTTCATTATCCGTCCAGACGGTTTGTCTCTTCGTTAGGAAAAATAATGGACGGTTTAAATTTTTTTGCTTCTTCTAATTCAAACAGGCCAAAACTCATCACAATAACGATGTCATCCGGCTGAACCTTTCTTGCGGCTGGGCCGTTGACAGAAATTTCACCGCTGCCTCTGGCGCCCGGGATGGTATAGGTCTCAAAACGTTCTCCGTTCTGTATATTGACCACCTGAACTTTTTCGCCCGGAATCATATTGGCAGCATCGAGCAAATCCTGATCGATGGTGATGCTCCCGATATAATTCAGATTGGCAGCAGTAATCCTGACACGGTGAATTTTTGAACGAACAATTTCTATCATCATAATTCGGCAAATGTAGTGAGATTTTAAAAAACAATTCTTATGTCTTATTTTATTCTCAGATTGTCAATCAGTCTGATTTCGCCCGCAAATGCGGCAACGAATGCACGCAGATGTTTTGAATCTGACTTTTCATCTGCCGGCTCAAGTGTTTCTTCGTCTGCAATTTCAAAATATTCGAGTTTGAGCGCGGTTTGGGCAAAAAGTTTTTTTGCGAATTTTTCGGTTTCCTTTGCCGAATGATTTTTGAAATAATCTTTAGATGCTTTCAGTATTTTATAAATCAAAGGTGCTTCCTTTCTCATTTCGGCGGTTAGTCTGAGGTTTCTTGAGCTCATTGCCAGGCCGTCTTTTTCTCTTTTGATCGGCACCGGCACGATTCTTACTTTGAGTTTTTCTGATTTGACCAGTTGCCGGATGATTCTCAGCTGCTGAAAATCTTTTTCGCCAAAATAGGCATTGTCGGGTTTTACAATTTCAAACAATCTTTTGACCACGGTACCGACGCCGTCAAAGTGCCCCGGTCTGAATTTTCCTTCCATCTGGAGTTCGAGTCCGTTGAAATCAAATTTTTCCGAATGACTTCCGTTGGGATAAATCTCATTGACCGTTGGAATAAAAACCGCGTCGCAGCCGATTTCTTCAAGCAGTTTCAGATCGGCTTCTTCGGTTCTCGGATATTTTTCAAGGTCGGTGCTGCTGTTGAACTGGGTCGGGTTGACAAATATGCTGACGATGTTGAAATCGTTTTCTTTTTTGGAATGTTCGACCAGCGAAAGATGCCCCTGATGGAGTGCTCCCATGGTCGGTACAAATCCAATTTTTTTTCCTGATTCTCTAAGGGCTGAAATTCCTTTTTCAGCTTCCTCAGATTTACGGTAAACCCTCATCCGATAATGTTAAATTCTCTCTAAAAAAAGCAAAAATAATACAAGCATATCAAATGTCGCGGAATTTTCGTATCTTTGTGCAGAATTTCAAGTATTTAATGAGTTTGAGTATGGACGGAAATCGTATTTTGTACGTTACAACTGAAATGATCCCCTACTTTCCTGAATCACCGATGTCTCTGCAATCTTTAAGAATTCCGAAAGCGATGAACGATAAAGGCGCGGATGTAAGGATATTTATGCCAAGATTTGGGGTCATAAATGAAAGAAGACATCAGCTCCACGAGGTGATCCGTCTTTCGGGGATGAATCTGATTGTAAATGATATGGACCAGCCGCTCATCATAAAGGTGGCTTCGGTGCCGGGAGAGAAGATTCAGGTTTACTTCATTGACAACGAAGAGTACTTCAAAAGAAAATCGGTTTATACCGACGACAGCGGCGAACTTTTCAACGACAATGACGAGCGTGCCATTTTCTTTGCCAAGGGAGTTTTGGAAACCGTAAAAAAGCTGAACTGGAAGCCTGATGTGGTTCACATACTGGGCTGGATGTCGAGTCTGGTTCCTGCCTATCTCAAAGAATATTACGCAGAAGACTCATTCTTTAACGAGGCGAAGGTGGTTGTTTCATTGTACGACAGTCCTTTTGAAGGCCAGCTGAATTCAGAAATCGGAGACAAACTCGCTTTTGACGGTATAAACGGTGAAGTTGCAAAATTCCTTAAAAATCCAAATTACGAAGCAATGGTAAAATCGGCATTGAGATATGCGGATGCTGCTGTGAAGGGAGAAGAATTTTTGCCCGAGTCAATCAACAAATATCTTGAATCCAAAAACATTCCCGTCATGGAATACTGTCCGGTTGACGGAATCTGCGAAGCCTACAAAGTTTTCTATGCAGAAGAATTAATGAATGAAAACTAAAAATTATTGATGAAAGGATTTTCAAAATTCGTTGTTGCAATAACAGTTTGCGCAACAGCACTCCTTGTCTTTTCTTGCGAAAATGATGTGAATGAAATAGGAAGCGGAATTTTTAACGGTGCCTCCTCAAATATTTATTATGCCGATGTTGTTTCATACAACACCAACAACGATTCGATCCGTTCGGATGAGCAGGTGCTGCAGACGGGCATACTCGGTGTGTATGAAGAGCCCGTTTTCGGAAGGGTAAAAGCAAGATTTTATTCTCAGGCACGAATCGGCATACTGAATCCCGATTTTGGAGACAATCCGAAAATGGACTCGGTGATACTCAATATACCCGTATTTTACAAAACCGGTGAAGATGATATTACAGTTGACACCACCTATGTCTATCTGCCCGAAGGTCAGGAACCTTCAGACACTGCGACCATCAGGATCAAGAGGACCTACAAACTGGATTCGATCTACGGGAATGCTGATACGCCAATCACACTGAGGGTCAAAGAAGTTTCAAAATATATGCAGTCTCAGGATTCGATTCATTATTCAAATCCGGCATTGGCAAACTGTCAGGGCTGCGACAATATTAACAACATTGAAACTTTTCCGGAAATTCTTGGTACACTGCCGATTACAAAGAATATTGTCACTTTTCAGACCAAAAAACTGAACGAACCGGATACTGAATTGCCATCGGTGGTTTATAAAATCAAATTGGACAAAGACTATTTTGAGCAGAAATTTATTGGCAACGAAGGTTCGAGTGACATGAGCGATCAGGCTTCGTTTATTAGAAATTTTTTCAGGGGAATTGAAATCAGCGTTGAGGAAGATCAGGGTTTTCTGTTCAACTTCCAGCCCAACTCGCCTTCCTTTAGTCTGATGATGTATTACAATTATGACAAAACCAATGCTGAGGGAGAAGTTGAAAACCAAAACGGTGCATTGCCACTGTACTTTACCTCTTATTGGAGCAGTTCGCCCGGCTACAACGTTCAGGTCAATCAGTTTGAGCACAGCAACAGAAGTTCTGAGTTTGTAAATGCTTATACCCAGCCGAATACGGTCGAGGGCGACTCGCGACTCTATCTGTCGGGAATGGACGGTACCAAGACAATCATTAAAATCAATCAGGAGGAACTCAACGAAATCAGGCAGCATGTCGAAAATGACGGATGGGCGATTGTCGGTGCCGAGCTGAATCTCAGTTTGGACGACAGTTACGGACTCAGAAAACCTCCTTATCTGTATGCCTGGAGCAGTTATACCGAAGACGGGAAGGTCAAAAACAAAAACTTTAAGGATATTTCAAGTTTTTATAACCGTTATCCCTCATCCGTACAGTTCAATCCGATGTACAATTACAAAGATGACGACAAAAAATATACAATCAGAATTACCGATTACATCAAAGAAATCGTTGAAAAAGGTATCGTCTATGAAGATGCAAAAATCGTCTTGAGCCTCGGTAATTTTCTGATGATTCCAACTTCGGGTTTTTCTGAAATCCTGAACACAAGCAATCCGTTCTACAGCGACAGAGCCTTCAACCCGAATCGGGTGGTTCTGCACGGTAACAATACGGAGCAAACCGACAAGAAACTGAATCTTAAGATTTATTATACCAAAAAATAAGGAGACATGTGTGGAATCGTAGGTTATCTTGGGCACAGAAAGGCTTATCCGATCATCATCAACGGGCTGAAAAGACTTGAATACAGAGGTTATGACAGTGCCGGCCTGGTTTTGATGGAAGAAAACGGTTTCGGTCTGGTCAAAACCAAGGGTAAGGTTTCGAAATTGGAAGAAAAATCAAAATTTCTGAACAACGGCTCCACTCTTGGTGTCGGTCATACCCGCTGGGCAACCCATGGTGAACCCAATGACGTGAACTCTCATCCGCATCTGTCAAATGACGGACAGATCGTTTTGGTGCACAACGGAATCATCGAAAATTATGATTCACTGAAAACGGAGCTGATCCAGAAAGGATTTGTTTTTCAGAGCGAAACCGATACCGAAGTGCTGGTCAATCTGATACAATATTTCAGAGACAAAGAAAATCTGAACCTGACCGAAGCGGTGAGATATTCGCTCAACGAGGTCGTCGGTGCCTATGCAATTGCAGTGATGGATAAAAACGTTCCGGACGAAATCGTGGTTGCCAGATTGGGAAGTCCGCTGGTGATTGGAATCGGAGACCATGAATTTTTTATCGCATCTGATGCTTCACCGTTTCTCGAATTTACAAAAGAAGCTTTCTATCTCGACGACGGTGAAATGGCGACCATCAGAAGAGACAAAGACATAGACATCAGAAAAATCAAAGACAATCTGAAAGTTACCCATACCGTTCAGGAGCTGAAAATCAATCTGGAGGAAATCGAAAAAAGCGGTTATGAGCATTTTATGCTGAAAGAGATTTACGAACAGCCAAAATCGATCCGCGACACCATGAGAGGGCGGCTTCTGGTGGATGAGGGCATCATCAAAATGGCGGGGATATGGGACTATCAGGAGAAATTTCTGAATGCAAAGAGAATCATCATCGTTGCCTGCGGCACTTCATATCATGCAGGTCTGATCGCTGAATATCTGATTGAAGATCTGGCAAGAATTCCGGTTGAAGTGGAATATGCTTCCGAATTCAGATACAGAAATCCAATCATCAACCGTAAAGATGTGGTGATTGCAATTTCGCAATCGGGCGAAACCGCCGATACACTTGCCGCATTGAAACTGGCACGCGAAAAGGGTGCCTTCATTTACGGCATCAACAATGTGGTGGGCTCGTCGATTGCAAGAATTACAGACGCGGGTTCATATACACATGCCGGTCCTGAAATCGGTGTGGCATCAACCAAAGCATTTACAGCACAGCTGACCGTACTTTCGCTGATTGCCATCAAACTCGGGAAACACAACGGAAATCTGAGCAAGGAAAGATTCAATTCACTGATCAGTGAGTTGGACAATATACCCGAACTGGTTCAAAAGACACTTGAAAACACAGCCGAAAAGGTGATTGAAATCTCTGAAAAGTACAAAAATGCAACCAATGCGCTTTATTTGGGAAGAGGTTATAATTTCCCGTCTGCTTTGGAAGGTGCTCTGAAACTGAAAGAAATTTCATACATCCACGCAGAAGGCTATCCGGCTGCAGAAATGAAACACGGGCCAATTGCGCTGATCGATGAAAATATGCCGGTGCTCATCATTGCCCCCAGAACCGGACATTATGAAAAAGTGGTCAGCAATGCCATGGAGATCAAGGCAAGAAAAGGTCAGATTATCGCGGTGGTCAGTACGGGTGATACAGAATTGAGCAAAATCGCAGATCATGTGATTGAAATTCCAAATTCATCCGAAGAATTCAGTCCGATTCTGGCTGCAATTCCGCTTCAGCTGCTTTCATACTATATTGCGGTAAAACTCAATAGAAATGTTGATCAGCCAAGAAATCTGGCGAAATCGGTAACCGTAGAATAAAAAGATTTAATTCAAATAAAAACGGGTGAATTCTGTTTCCGAATCATCCGTTTTTTTATTTTAAAGTTTTCAGGAAAAAGCCTTTTGAATTGAATACTAAGCTTTTATAAGGATAATCAAAAAAGTCAGGTAACGATTTGGTAACGGTGCTTATTGCTTTGCTTTTCAACGAGTTTCCGTTAGCTCATAGCAGATATACGAAAGAGATTAATTAAGTCAGTCTTTCCTCCAACAAACTTTTCCAAATGATGCACGTCTTCTCGTCCTTTGAAGAAGGAACGGAAAAGGTTTATTTGAAATTCGTGATTCATTTGGGGCACTGTAAAAATAATCGACTAAAAAGCTACGGTAATTACCGAATAATTATCTTGTGCATCTTTAAGAAATTGATTTTCCAATTGCTGTAAACCATTTTCTTGATGGATATACATAAGAATCTGTTCGACAGAAACCGTATTGTGAACACCATCTGAACAAATAATAAACGTATCACCTTCGGAAAACTGAATAAGCTGATATCCAATACTGGACTCAGAAGGTTTTCCCGATATAGATCGAGTTACAATGTGCTTATATTTCTCCAAAGATTTCTCTTCATTTATACTTTCAGATTCTAAAAGGCTATTTACCAGTGTATGGCTTTTGGTCTGAAACAAAACTTTATCCTTATTTATTTGATAAACCATTACGTCGCCAATCCAAAAAACATGAACAGTATTTCCTTTTACAATAATTCCACCTATCGTAGCTCCGGATTTAATATTATTTTTTTACATTGAATTGCTTAATTGCCAAATTGGCTTTCTGAACAGTTTTTTGAATATTTTGTTCGTTGGTGCTACCGACAAAATTTAGGAAGGTGAAAATGTTTTCAGAAACAATTCGTGCAGCTTCATCTCCTTTTTCATATCCCCCCATACCATCAGCAATAAGGAAAAAAGAGGCTCCAGATTCTAATCTATCTATGTAGATAAAATCTTGATTGCTGTCTCTTTTCCCTATTCCTGTTAACTGTTTTACATCCATTAGTTTTCTGTTGCCTTTTTTGTCGCTCCTCCGTGATTAGTAACTCTTGGTCTTGTACTTATTTTTACCGGTTTTGTTGTTATACTTTGTTCAGATGCTTTAGATGCCCATAAGAAACCCTGACCAGGTTTCAATACACTCATATCAGCAGCAGTCAAACTACTCAATTGCGTTAAGGATTTTTGAATATGCTTCAACCATTGAGGGAGTTAAACTTATGGAGTAATACAATACTGCTCAATTCAATGATTTCATTGGGTAAGCTGGCGGATCCTAACTTGCAATCATGATGCTTACTCCTTTGTGTCTCATTATTAATTTCCATTATTTTATTTTTTGATAGAGGATTTGAAAACAATCCAATATATCGTCAAATTTGATGTGGTTTGTTTCTAGTATTTGATTGAATAAAACACTGTTTTCCTCTGCATTTATCTCAGCCTCGATGATGGCTTTAAATTTTCCTTTACTAATCTCATTATCAGCCAAAAGCTTGTTGATATCAATACCCAACAGAGCTGCACCGGCTTTCGTTTTTGTAAAATTTTCTATTTCATACACTTCGTCGTAATGCTCCGTAGCGGCTCTTTCTTCATAGATATTAAGATAGTTCAATAGAATAAATCCCATATCATCGGCATCTTTATTGCCCTTATGGTGTCTGTCTTTCCAGGCAACCAATTTCAAAATGAAAATCCCAGCTAATGAGACAATATCAATTTCCAGTGTATCATCTATTTTAACCCGAACCAAATCCTTTTCAACTTCTTCAAAACCCAAAACAGTCATTGCAAACGACTGATCTGGTGGCCAGAATATTTTGTCATCAGCCGTTGTAATTCCACCATATGGTACGACATCAATTTGAAAATCATTTAGATATAAAAAACGTTGCTGTTGTTTTGGATCTTTTTCAAAATCAGAGAGCTGTACAATTTCATTTTCGATAGTTTCGAATTCTTCCCATTTCTCCACAGCTATTGCAATATCAATATCTTGGGTTCTTCTACCAGATTTTTCTCCGTGAAGTTCCATAATGATATCTCGAGCTGTTGCACCAATCACAAAAAACTTGATCTCCAATTTTTGAAATAAAGGAATTAGCTCATCCAATAATTTTTTCAGTAACGGATGTTCTAGTTTTTCACTTGATATGTTATAATCCATTTTCCAAAATTAGTTTAGCTGTTTCTATATTTCTACTGCTATTAGCCCCCATTAAATCGGCATATACGACTAAAGGAGGGGCGGTATATTCATTCTTCAAATAAAGACTATCTGTCCAGAATTTACTATACATTTCGATATTTCCAGTTTCGTCTGGGACAAGTTTTAATTCTTTTGCAACTTTGCTTGTTTCTTCATTTGTATAAATAATATAATCTTTAGGTTTTAAATGACCAGTCAAGATTTCTCCTCCGGGTTCTCCCCCAAAATGGAGACTTATTTTAGTATTGTTTACAATATTCTCTACACTAAATTTATTTTCTAAAGCTCTCATTCTCTTTTTAAAAGAACGAGGTTTTAAAAGCTCATTATAGGCAATTACCCAACGTTCAATAATTTCATCTTGATTTTTAAAAACCCTTTTATTTCTTGTTTTTAATAGATAGCGTCCTTCCTCCAATTCTTTAAATACATTACTTACTGATCCAAGTCCGATTCCTGCTTTTTCGGCTAATTCTCTATAAGACAATTGCAAAGTGTCAGGATTAGAAATAAGCAATAAAAGCAATTTTAATCCTGCTTCCTGAAACGCTCGGGTTTGGTTCGTTTTTTTATTGATTTTTGCTTTTCTGCCTTCTATATATACAAAGAAATCCTTGGTCTTAATAAAGGTATTTCCGGATGCATCAAGATAATTAATGCCATTTTGCTTAAGATCACTTGCTGTTTTTTTAGTTAAGTAATCAGCAATAATGATGTTGTTTTTTGAAGGATTAAAATCTTTAATAGAAGACATGATAATAGCATAATTTGCATTTTTCGCGTTTTTCTTAGCAATGCAATAAAAGGTTTCCTTCTTGATTTGAAGCACTACATCATAAGTTTTCCTAATGCTTTCAATAGCGATAGGAATCCCCGTTGTCTCTTCTAAAGAAGCAATAGCTTCATAAACAAAATCATTATCTTTATACATTTTTGTTCAATATAATTAAGTGTTCAGCAGGAATGAACATTCAAAAATAATGAACAAAAATAGATTGGACAAGTTTTATGAGGAGAAAAGTGTATTTTTATTAAAACTTATCTCTTCAAATACTTCCTATCAAACTCCTCTGTTAATTTCACTACTTTTTTAAATATCTGTACCATTTCAAGCGTTTGTTTTTCTAATTTAGAAAGATAAGCTGATGCTTTTTTTCTCTGAAAATTTGCTGTATAAAAGCTTTACAATTTGGTTATAATTGACACCAACAGACCGAAACTGGCTGTGAAACGAAGTCAATCGCATATAAAAATCAACCGTTCCTTTGTCAATTTTTAGATTTGAATTCTTTTCCAAATACCATGGAGACAATAAATTTAGCTTTATAACTGTTCGTAGAATTTAAAGAAAGTTATTTCTCCATTGTCCATTCTAAGAAATGTATTTTTCAATTTTGCACTATTTACCGTTCCCTCGTTCTTCTGAATTTTGGAATAACATTCTTCGATACCCGAACGAATTTCATTGAGTTTGCTGTTTATTTCCTGTGCTTTTCGGCTTTTTCCTAAAACTCTGCCGTACTTCAAATCCCAATTTGCTGCCTAAATATCCAGTTTAGTGCTGAATGCAGATTGTTTGCCGTTTACAGTAATCCTACACATAATGGCTACTTTTTCGTTTTTCTTTGGGGCATTCTTTTTAAGGTAAAACAGGATCTTAAATGTTGATTTCTTTGTCGTTTCCATACTCACAATTCTTAATGATAAAATTAAACTTAAATGAGCTGCGGAACAATACGAAAGACTACGCATAATACTGAAAGACACCGTTTTAAGTAATTTTATTTCGATATTAAAAAGTAACGAAATAGTAACCGAACTTTTTTCAATCGTTGCTTTTCGATGCTTTTTACTTCATTACCAAAAAAATAGAAAAACGGTCGTAAAGCTTTTATTTACAACCGTTTTACCTTTCTTTGTCCTTTGATGTATCTTTGCTGAAAATTTATTTTTCAAAACTGAATTTCCGTTATTGAAATTCAGATCCGGGATGATAATGTTTTACTTTACGCATTGTATTCACATCGGTATGATGCATTTCCAGTCCGCCTTGGGCGGCGAGTTTCAGCACTATATCAGATGAATGTGTGAAAGTTCCGTCATCATTGAATTTAAAAGTGCTTTCAAAACTTTTCAGCTCTGCTCTTTCCAACAAATATTGATTTTGCAGAATGCCGTAGCACGGATCGCCCGGCGATGCCTTAAAATGAATTTCTTTGTCTCTCGGGCCTGCATCTCCGCCAGCCATGATTGCAATACCACGACCAAAGACCACGGTTCGGATCACCTGTCCTCTTTCCTTGTCCCAAAGCAAAAAACCGACTTCGTCATGAAAAGGTTCCATCGCTTCTTCACCATGCCGCCATGCGGTTGATTTGTACGCAAGACCCTCGAGAAACTGTTTTCCGTTTTCCTGTTTCGGAATCGGCTTGAACCAAGCTTTTTCAAAATAAGAAGTCTCTTCGGTTGCATCATCCTGGTTATGGTAGGAAAGATCGACTCCTGCATCGCCTTCCCATTCTCCGACAAGCGGAGTGAGCGGACCCAATCTTTGAGGGCCGCGTATTCCTGAATCTGCCATATTGTTTTATTTTTTTGTTAAAGTTCCCACAAGTTAACCAATTTTTTTGGATTTTTATAAAGGTCTCCTGCTGAATTCTTTCATTTGATGCATTCAAATTGACCAAAAAGAAAACTCCGGTCAAAAAATGAATTTCAGACCGGAGTTTTTAGTGAATTCTTTTGGGTATCAGACCGGTGCCTTTTCGCCGGCAGCTATTCTTTCCTCTGAAATTTTATTTGCAATCGCGTATGAAGGAATCTTTTCATCGGCAGATCTTTTGATGATTTGATAAACCGTATCATATATGTTTCTTGCTTTGTCCAATGCCCATTCTGCGGTCAGTCCTTTGACCTCAGCATAGACATTGATCACACCGCCTGCATTGATTGCATAATCGGGAGCATAGATGATTCCTTTTTCGAGCACTTCTTTTCCGTGCACATTTTCGTCTGCCAGCTGATTGTTGGCAGAACCGGCTATGATAGAACATTTGAGTCTTGAGAGTGTATTGTCGTTTACGGTTGCTCCCAGTGCACAGGGTGCATAAATGTCCATATCCACATCATAGATTTCATCCACTCCAACCACTGAAGCGCCAAAATTGTCTGCTGCTTTTTTGAGTGCAGCCTGATCGATGTCTGTCACAAAAATCTGTGCGCCTTCCTCATGCAGGTGTTTCATCAGGTGCTGTCCCACATGTCCGGCACCCTGAACCGCCACTTTTTTACCGTTCAGACTGTCATTTCCGAATTGAAGTTTTGCGCAGGCTTTCATTCCCACATATACGCCCAATGCAGTGATCGGTGAAGGGTCTCCGCTTTTTCCGGGCAAACCGCAGACATGATTGGTTTCTTCATGTACCCAAACCATATCCCGGGTACTGGTTCCCACATCTTCGGCTGTGATATAAATTCCGTTGAGGCTTTCGATAAATCTGCCGTATCTTCTGAAGAAAGCTTCTGATTTCTGGGTTTTTGAATCGCCGATGATGACTGCTTTTCCGCCGCCGAGATTCAGACCCGAAATCGAATTTTTGTAGGTCATGCCGCGCGACAGCCGCAGCACGTCGTTGAGCGCTTCCATCTCATTGGTGTATTTCCACATCCTGGTACCGCCGAGCGCCGGTCCGAGGACGGTATTGTGAACGGCTATGATTGCTTTTAGTCCGGTCTCGTTATCGTTGCAAAACAAAAGTTGTTCGTGATTGTATTGACCCATTTGGGCAATGACGGGATTGTTTTTCAAATCCTCTGTGCTTAATTTTTTTATTTCTGTCATTTCGCCGTTTTTAATTTTTTGAATTATGAAATTGTCTTTTTCCCTTTCGGGAATTTTAGTTTATAAATGTACAAAATGATTTGAAAACTCCAAGTTGCAAAACCGTGTTTTAGGCTTCCGGTTTCATATTGTCTGTGTCGAGAAAATCTCTGACGGTTTTCAGAATTCCGGTTTTGCTTTGCTTCAGCCGGTCGTTGAGGATGATGCAGTCAAATTCAGATGACATTTCCAGCTCCGCAGCCGCTTTCTCCACTCTCTGTTTCAATTTTTCTTCACTTTCCGTCTTTCTGTTTCTGAGCCGTTTTTCGAGTTCTTCGATCGATGGCGGCATGATAAAGATGGAAAGTGAATTTTTCGGATACAATTTTTTCAGATTGATTCCGCCGATGACATCAATGTCAAAAATCACAGAATTTCCTTTTGAAGTGATTCTTTCTATTTCGGATTTCAAAGTACCGTAGTACGAATCGGTATAAACCTCTTCCCATTCTGCAAATTCATCGTTTTTAATTTTTTTTCGGAATTCTTCGGCGCTGATGAAATAGTAATCGACCCCATTTCTTTCGTTGGGTCTCGGCAGACGGGTTGCGCAGGAAACCGAAAACTCAAGCCCTTCAATTTCTTCAAGCAGATATCTGACCAGGGTGGTTTTGCCGGCGCCCGACGGAGCAGAAACAATGATCAGTTTTCCTTTGTCCATACCACTCGGGATTGATGATTAAATTAAAGAATATTCTGAACCTGTTCTTTGATTTTTTCGAGTTCGTCCTTCATCTGCACCACTATCTTCTGCATTTCGGAATGATTTGATTTTGATCCGAGCGTATTGATTTCACGACCGATTTCCTGGCAGATGAAATTGAGTTTTTTTCCTTCGGAATTATCAGTTCCGAGTGTTTCCAGAAAATATTTGCAATGATTTTTCAGTCTGACTTTTTCTTCGGTGATATCCAGCTTTTCGAGATAATAAATCAGTTCCTGTTCAAATCTGTTTTTGTCATAATCCGGTTTCAGTTCTTCCAGATTTTTTGTAAAACGTTCTTTCAGTGTTTCAATTCTTTCTCTCTCGTAGGGTTCGATCCGGCTGAGCAGGTCTTCAATGATTTTGATGTGTTTTACAAACTCTTTTTCGAGTACTGCGCCTTCGGTTATTCTGAATTCAATCAGATTATCGATTGCAATTCTGATGCAGTTTAGTGCTCTGTTCCATTCCTCATCGCTGATTTCGTCACTTGTGTAATCCACTACATCGGGCAGTCTCATCACTATTGAAAGCAGTTCGGTGTTGCTGGCTTCGGGAACGATTTCTTTGAATTCGTTCATATAGGATCTGATCACCTGCGGATTGAGTTTCTGGCTTTTGTTGTCGCTGTTTGCCTCAGACTGGATTGAAAAGTCGATTTTTCCGCGCTGAAGTTCTTCCGAAATGATTTTTCTGATTTCCAATTCTCTCTCCCGGTACAGATAGGGCAGACGTGTGCTCAAATCCAGCGATTTGCTGTTGAGCGAGCGTACTTCGACCGTGATTTTTCTTGCACTGCAATTTGCAACTGCTTTTCCGTAACCGGTCATCGATTGAATCATGTTGTGTCAATTAGATTGTGTCCAAAAATAGTGAAAAATGCGGTATTATGATGATTTAGAGCAATTATTTCTTAACTTTTTTTTAACGCTTCTGATTCAAAACCGAAGCATTTTTTTGCATGTACCCAAAAAATAAAGTGAGGACAAATTAAGCTGATAATTGATCCTCACTTTATCAAAAAAAGTCTGCTTTTATTTTTTTGCCGTTATCAATTGACAAACTTTCGGGTAGAATATTCTCCTTTTTCAGTTGTTACGGTAACTATGATAATCTGCCGGCTGAGTCCTTTGATGCTGAAACCGAACTCTTTTGAACCAATATTTGATTCCTTATATACAGGGCGTCCGTTCAAATCAAAAACCTCAACCTCTGAAATTCTGCTCATTGATGAAGTAATCTGAATCCGATTGTCGGTTTTTGAATAGTCGATTACATTTTTTGGGACATTGTATGCAGCTACAGAAAACGAAGGCTTAGCGGGTTTGTATATGATTTCAAAACGATCGTTGGTCTCGCCTGCACGGCTGACAAATTTGTAGGGTTTTTCACTCAGATTTACTGTTTTGTTCAGCAATTTGTCAACCAGATATATCTGCTGGCCGTCTGCAAACACTCCTTCCTGCTTATAGACAGACAGTATGTGCGTACCTTCTGCAAATGCTTTGTATCCGAGCGTTATCACATCTTCGTTTGAGAAAGCCGATTTTCCCTGTATTGCCAGCTTATTGCCTTCAACTATTGTAAACAGATCATCCGTACCCAAAAAGCTCTCCGAATCATCTTTCCAGAACGAATCATTTCCGCCTTCAAAATAAACCACTGCATTTGTAATCTCAATTCCGCCCGGAGTGGTCATTGTCAGCCAATAGCGGTCTTTTATTTTGCCCGAATTTTCTCCTGTCTCTTTTCCAAAGAATGAAGGAGCGCTGCTGTCTGTTGTTCGTTGGCTGTTGTTGAAATTCAAAACATTTGTTTTCGCCTGAACCATAAATCCGGTTCCGGCTTTTACAAATTGATTAGGCACTCTAATTTCATCACCTTCTGCAGTTGATGCCGGAAGACCGGTTCCGGACAATGCATTATAAGTCGCATATGAGACACCTTCGTATTTTGATCCCTGTTGGATGAAAATCTGATTGTTTCTGTTGTCCCAGAAGTAAAAAGTGGACTCAATATTGTCTTTGTTATCCTGGTACAGTTTATCAATATCAATGTTTGAAGGATATGGATTTCCGACCAAATTATATCCGCTGCCATCTGTATTCAGTTTATAGGGAGGTGTAGGTGTTCCATTGAACGGCACTCCGACAAACTGTCCGGTAACGAATTCAGAACCGCCTGATGATTCTTTGACTGCATAACCGATTCCTGAAATATACTCCCCATTAGTTTCATCAAAATAGCTGGTCTTTGTATTGTATTTTTGAACACTTGTGGGATTAGGCGAATAAATTGTGGTTTTTACATCTTTGTTAGCCACTACAGGAACGCTCACAAAATTGTATTGTTTTCGGCCGGGAGAGAAAGTGAATTCTTTTTGAACTTCAATTTCTCCGACATTTTCAACCGAATCATAAATCTGAATCAGATTTCCGCCGTCTTCTATAATGACGTTTGTACTTACACCTTTATTCTCAATGTTGCCGAGCAAAGAGACAGAATCACCGTCTTTGATTGTCAGCTTTCCTTCGGGTTCTACCACACAGGAACAAGCGTCAAATGAACCATAGGAAGCAGTATCGTAATTATCTTTAATGATTGCTGAATAACCATTGTACAATGTTGGTAGTTTTTTTTCTTCACCTACTTCCCATTCACCGTCTTTAAATTCAACATAATCTCCTTTTGTAATTGTAATATCTCGCGAATTGGTGGTGCTGGTGCCTGGAACTTCAACTTTTAAATTGAATTTATAATCACCTGGCGTAAGAAGAGGTTGATTTAAGGATATCTCTTCTTGGGGGTTATCTCTATTGAGTGTTCCTGTTTTAGAGAGCGGATTGTCTTCAAAATCACTCCCTTCAGGTACCGAAACCTGAGTTAGCGTATATTTTACATCTCGACTTCCGTCATAATTCATATAGCCGGCAATAATATTAGGCTTAGTTTCATTATCATAATAACATACAATTATCGGATCACTACCAACCAATGCTCCAATAGCTGTTCCTTTATTATCATTTATATCTCCCACTTTAGGGCCTTTATTCCCCTGACAATAGTAATTTATCGCTCCAATTATTAATGTCGCTTTACCGTTATCACAATTTTTAACTTGAAAACCGACTCCTTCTACACCTGAAATCTGTGAACAAAGAGGATTGTCGGTAATTGTAATTACTGCATTTGCCGGGACTTTTAGTGTACATTTCTTTCGACTGTACAAAACAACGCCTCCGTCAAAAGTTAAAATAAAACTGTTAAGAGGAGAAGTGAATTCAACAGAAGATTCGTCTTTATTATCAGTATTGAATTCCAGAACCCCCTTAATGGTAAGCGCATCCACCTTGTAAGTGGCGGAGGCAGGCAAATTTATCGTATGTCCGCATTGAATTAATACAGACGTTCCATCTTCTTTCTGCCCGGGAAAGTCGTCAGCTTCAATCCAACTGCTTCCCCCATCGTTGCTGTATAGCCAACTTGAAGACTCATTCCAATTGCCGTTACCGGAAGATTTGTAAAAATGTTGATAAGTTTGTGAAAAACACAATGCGCATATCGCAAAAGCGATAGAAAATAAGATTGGTTTCATTATAGTTTAGGTTTGGTGGCGCCAAAGGTAGGACATTCAGTTGAATAAAAAAAATAAAATACCATTATTATCAGCATTTGGTTGATAGCCGATTAATATTTTTTGGCTGCCTGAGACTGCAAGTCCGAATTTGAGAACCGGCAAAGCACAATTTTTTTCTGTTTTGGCAATTCTTTTATCAAGGAAAATTTCCCAACCTTTATGCAGTGATTCCTGAATGCTTAATGATTCTAATTTCAGAAGATTCTTTTTTCTTTACAATAAAAACTCCCAATAATTTTGTTTGTTAATGACTTGTGTAATTTTCGGCTGATAGGCATTCACAAAGCTTTTGGTAAACCGAACTTTTTGGTTGGGACTGTATTTGATTTCGTAAGCATTGATTTCGTTGTTTTTGACTTCGATATAATCAATTTCTGCCTGTTGCGTATTGCGCCAGAAATAAGTGTCGCTGAAATCGGAGGCATAGCTTAATTTTTTCCTGCGTTCGCTGATGATGAAATTTTCCCATAGTGCGCCAATGTCATCCCGGAACTCCACCGGGCGAAAATTTTTGATGATCTGGTTTCTCAGTCCAACATCCCAGAAATAAACTTTTCGTCCTTTTTTCAATTCATTGTCCTGATTTTTACTGAAAGTATTTAACCTGAAAACGATAAAGTTTTTCTCCAAAATATCGATGTATTTTTCTACCGTCAGCCGGTTGATTCCCAAATCGTTTCCCAACGAAGAATAATTTATTTCGTTCCCAATCCGGAACGCAAGCATTTGAACCAGGCGTTGTAAAGTGGAAGATTTTTTTATTCCTTCCAGATTCAGAATGTCCTTGTATAAAAAACCTTCTGTGAGGTCTCTGAGAAATTTTTCTTCTTTGCCGGGATTGGTAACTGCCTCCGGATAATAACCATAAACCAAACGGTTTGCCACCAAACGCGATTCTGTAATAAAATCGCTGTGTTGTACCATTTCGGAAAAAGACAATGGAAATAACCGGAATTCTTCCTTTCTCCCAACCATTGATTCCTTTGTTCGGTCTGCAAGTTCAAAAGCACTGCTACCTGTAGCTATAATTTGGATTTCGGGAAAATTATCAACCATTCGTTTTATCAATAAACCAATATTGGGAATCATTTGTGCTTCATCAATTACCAGTAGCTTACTTTCTCCTGTGATTGCTTTCAGGCGGTCAGACGTTATATTGTCCAGCAGCAGGGGAACATCCGGTTCGTCGCCGTTTAACCACAGAAATTTTTCCTGTTTTACCAATTCTTTTATCAGTGAAGATTTCCCAACCTGCCGGGCACCAAATAAAACGATTGCCTTTCCTTTATAGAGTGATTTTTGAATATTTTCCTGTTGAATCCTTCTAATCATACCTATCACTTTTGTGATGCGAATATAATTAAAATAACACAAAAATATAATAATTCATCATTATATTGTTATAAAACTATGGTTTTATGGTATTATGATAACAAATAATTATAATTCTAAATGAATTCCTTTCCCTCAATCCACACTTTATTGGGTTTGATCTGTCCCTGATTGTAGATGATATCTCTGAAATCATCGGTCGGGAAGCTGATAAAATCGGCATTTTTGCCGTTTTCCAGTCTGCCTCTGTCGGTCAGATTCAATGCTTTTGCGGCTCTGAATGTGATGCCCGCCAAAACTTCGGCCATCGACAGTTTTTCGAAAGTAGCCAGAATTGAAGCCTGGGTGAGCAGATCTCCCATTGGTGCCGAGCCGGGATTCCAGTCGGATGCAATTGCGAGGCAGGCACCCGAATCGAGCAGTTTTCTGGCAGGTGCATACTGCATTCCCAATCCGATGGATGCGCCCGGTAGTACGGTTGCCACCGTATGGCTGCCGCCAAGCGCAAGAATGTCTTTTTCGTCCGAAAATTCAAGATGATCCGCACTGACCGCACCAAATTCAACCGCCATCACGCTTGCTCCCGGCGTAAACTGGTCGGCGTGAACCGTAATTTCAAAACCGTTTGCCTTTGCTTTTTGAAGATAAAGCCTGCTTTCTTCGATTGAAAATGCAGATTTCTCGGTAAAAATGTCAATTCGTTTGGCAAGATTTTCTGATTTGATGACCGGAAAAACTTCATCGGTCAAAAGCTGAAGATATTCCAAAGCGGTTCCTTCAAAATCTCTCGGTTTCATGTGTGCGCCCAGAAATGTGGGAACGATTTCCGCCTTTGAAATATCCTTTACCCGGTTGATGACTTTCAGCATTTTGATTTCATTTTCGGGATTCAGACCGTAACCGCTTTTGATTTCGATGGTGGTGATTCCGTTTTTTATCAGTCTTTCGGCTCTTTCAAAAGTCAGTTGAAACAGTTGTTCTTCGGTTTCATTTCGTGTATTGGTCACCGAACTCCAGATGCCGCCTCCGCTTTCTGCAATTTCGAGATAGGTTTTTCCGTTGAGCCGCATTGCAAAATCCTTTGCTCTTTTTCCGCCAAAACAGATATGGGTATGGCTGTCGATAAATCCGGGCAGCAGCACATTTCTGCCTTCAATTTCTTCAATTTCCGCATTTGGAAATTCATTTTTCAGTTTTTCAAAAGAGCCGGTTTTTATGATTTTTCCGTCAGCCGTCAGGATACCTCCGTCGGTGATGATTTCGAGCTGTTCGTCTTTGACCGCGCCTTTGAGCGGAATTCCGGAAAGGGTCAGGATTTGTGAAAACGGACCTGTCAGTTTCATGTTTTGATTTTTTCAGGTTTTAAAGTTATGATTTTCATTTTAAATCAAACGGTACAGGCGATGGTCATTACCGCAATTTTTGAATCGGTCGATGAAACAATCAGATTGGCGCAGGTTGAAAGGGTTGCGCCGCTGGTCAGTACATCATCAATCAGTACAAAGTTTCCTTCCAATTTTTCATAATTGAGTCCAAATGCATTTTTGATTGAATTGAGTCTTTTTTCTCTGTTTTTATGAACCTGCGACGGATTGTTTTCAATCCGAATCAGAAAATCGTCAATCAGTGGAATTTCTGCATTTTCCGCCAAAATTTCTGCATAAGGAATCACCTGATTGTAGCCTCTTTTCTTTAATTTATCCGGATGTACCGGCACCGGAATGATTCCGTCAAAACCGGACAGACTGACGGTTTCTGAAGTCTTGTCGGCAAGCAGTCTTCCGATTGAAAGATGTCCGTGGTATTTCAGGAAATGCAACAGTTTCTGGGTGACATTGTCATGCTTAAAAAACAGCAGACTGTGTGCCCAACTGATGGTACAGAGGGGTTTGAGCTTTCTGTATGCAAAATTCTTTCTGTCTGCCTTCCAATGGGTATAGGGCAATTCTGCTGTACAGCCGACACACAGGGGGCTGTCGGACGAAATCACCGAATCGCAGTTCAGACAGCGTCTCGGAAAAAATAAATTAAGTGCCGAATTTCCGATTGACAGGATTTCCATTAACTTTGCATTTGGTTCATACCTATAAAGATAATGAATAAAATAAGGGTCACCAAATCTTTTAATTTTGAAACCGCACATGCGCTTTACGGTTATGACGGCAAGTGCAGAAATATTCACGGGCACTCCTACAAACTGTTTGTTACCCTTATGGGCACGCCGAATCCGGATTCAGGCAGTCCGAAATTCGGAATGGTGATTGATTTTGGTGACATCAAAAGGATTGTAAAATCAGAGGTGGTCGATAAATTTGACCATTCAATACTGCTGAATGTGAATTCGCCGCACAAAGAATTGGGTGAGAGGCTGATTGCCGAAGGGCACAAAGTGATTTTTACAGACTATCAGCCAAGCTGCGAAAATATGCTGATCGATATGGTGAATCTGATTCGTCCCAAACTGAATTCCCGGGCAGTGCTTCAATCTGTGAGACTGCACGAAACCGAAACATCTTATGCAGAATGGCAGGCGGAGGACAACAGATAGAATTACAGCTGGAAGAGGGGAAGAAGGCCTATTTTGCATCGGATCAGCATTTCGGTGCTCCCGATGATGCTGAAAGCAGACTCCGCGAAAAACGATTTGTCCGATGGCTTGACGAGATCAAATCAGACTGTCAGTATTTGTTTCTTTTGGGTGATTTGTTTGATTTTTGGTTTGAATACAGACAGGTGGTACCCAGAGGTTTTGTCAGGGTGCTCGGAAAACTTGCCGAACTTTCGGATTCGGGTATTCAGATTTTCTTTTGGACCGGAAATCATGATTTGTGGATGAGAGATTATCTCGAAAAAGAAATCAATGCAAGGGTTTTCAGGGACAGAAAGACATTTGTAATCAACAAAACCAGATTTTTTATTGCACATGGCGACGGTTTGGGGCCGGGCGACAAGGGTTACAAACGGATGAAGAAAGTATTTACCAACAAGATTGCGCAGTTCCTTTTTTATCTGCTTCATCCTGACTTTGCGGTTTGGCTCGGCATTACAACTTCGAGAAAGAACAAACTGATTTCGGGAGCCGAGGATGTGAAATTTCTTGGAGAAGACGAAGAATGGCTTGCAATTTATTCACGAAAGAAACTCGAAATGGAGCATTTTGATTATTTCCTGTTTGGCCATCGTCATCTGCCGATGCAGATTGATTTGGGTGCAAATTCAAAGTATGTGAATCTCGGCGACTGGGTGGGACATTTCACCTATGCGGTTTTTGACGGCGAAAATCTAAAACTGGAAAGAGACATTGCCTAAGATGCTGTTGTAGAGCTGAATCAATTCATCTTCGAAAATATAGACCATTGCAAAAATTGCGAACAGCCAGAGCCAGGATTCCTTTTTTGCGGCGGTTGAAACATACTGTACAAACCGGCTTAAAAAAATTGAAGCCGGGAAACCGAGAAACATCAGTGAATACACTTCATTTCCGCCATAGAGTATCAGTATGAGCGTCCAATTGACAAAATAAATAAAGATCAGAAAATATTTGTGTCTTTTGTAAATATTCTGGGCGGCAAATTTTGTGAGATGATCTATCCAGCTGATTAGTATAAGCAGACCGACAGGAATCAGAGCCCAAACCGGGACACTCCAAAAATTCAGATAAAAGGATTTCAAATAATTATCGATCACACCAAAATGTCCGGTGAGATAAAGAATCTGTATTGCAATCAACACCGGCAGCGACAGCCCGATGATCAGCAGCAGCAGTCCCCTCAGATTCAGCGTTTGGGTGTAGAAATAGGCGGTCAGCACAAAGACAATCAGAAAAACCGACGGCGGATAAAACAAAGCCGAAACAGCCAAAAGAAAACTGCTTTCAAACAGAATCTTTCGGTTTTCTCCCGGATTGGCGGCTGAAATCCATCTCCAAAAAATCAGTGAACAGAACAACAGTGAGGCAGTCATCGGCAGATCGGCTGTGATTTTTGAAAACATCAGTATCCAGAGCAGGTAGTACCAGAGACCAAAACCGGGTGATTTAACTAAATTAGAATAGTTATAAAATAGCAGACAAATCACTGCGGTCAAAAGCAGCAGCAATATGCCCAAAACGCTGTACAGATCGGTGCGGACGGGCGACAAGCTGAGAAGAAACAAAGCTAAAAACAGGGCTCCGAGAAAAAATTGCAACAAAAATGATTTTTGCGAAAGTAACTTTACCAACATTTTTTTAACTTTGCCACTTAAGATTACAAAGATATGGGAATACTTACAGATATTTGGTTCGGACTCGGACATTTCTTCCTTTGGACATTTAAAAATCTTTTGGAGCCGATTGCACATTCATTTGACTGGATACTGTTTATTGTCGGTTTCGGTTTGATCGGCTGGTGGCTGTACAAGCTGGCAAGTTTCGGAGACGAAGAAGACAAAGAATACAAAGGCTGGTAAAACGGCCGATAAATTGGGAAATAGCAGACCTGTGTCAGCCGATTGGTTTTGGCACAGGTTTTTTTGTGGTCTAAAGTCTGACTCAGATTGCGTTTTCGTCGCCGACAAGAACCAGTCTGACGGTTTTGTAGATAATCAGCAGGTCGAGCAGGAACGACCAGTTTCTGACATAATAAATATCTGTTCGCACCCTGAGTTCCATATCTTTTTCAGAATCGATTGCGCCTCTGTAACCTCTGATTTGTGCCAGTCCGGTGATTCCGGGTTTCACATAATGACGGAGCGAATATTTTTTGATGATCTCTGAATAAGATTCGTTTTCTGAAACCATGTGTGGTCTCGGCCCTACGATTGACATATCACCTTTGAGCACATTAAAAAACTGAGGCAGTTCGTCCAGACTTGTTTTTCTGAGGATTCTGCCGAGCTTGGTGACTCTGGGGTCGTCTCTTTCGGTAGGTTTTTTGTCATTGGATTTATCGGGACGCATGGTTCTGAATTTGAGGCAGTCAAATTCTTTTCCGTTGAGTCCGTTTCGTTTTTGGGCATAAAAGATGGGGCGACCCTGGGAGAAGAAAACCAGGATAGAGAGAAGCGGGATCAGCCACCAGAGGAGGACTGCGAAAGTAATCAGGGTAAATACTATATCGAAAGTACGTTTTATGAGTTGGTTGAATAGGTAATCCAACGGGTACTTTTTATGGATAAGTATCGGAAATGAATCCAGATAATTAATTTCCAGACTTTGTTTGAGCTCAAGTGATGAACTGGGTATGTAGCCGGTTGGAATGTAATTGTCCTCCAGAACTCCGGAAACACGATTAACCATTTCATCGTCCATTCCGTTACCTAATGATATATAAGCAAAATCGATTTCATTTTCAGACAAATAATGGTGTAACTGATTTATATCCAATAAGGTTTGATTTTCGTCAGCTTCTTCTACAACAAAAATATCTTTGATTCGGAGTCCGAATTCCGGCTTATTTGTCAATAACTCTTTCAGTCCTTTTGAATTGTCATTGTATCCCAAAAAAATAACCTTCCTAAGATTATACCCTCTTTTTCGGAATAATTTTATAGCCTTGTATAAAATAACCCTGCTCATAAACAAGTAAGCAAACAACAGTGTCAGGAAATAAAAAGATTCTTCAGATGAATATAAGCTTTCGGTTTTGCCGCCTGAAATGGCAAAAAGGACGACTGCAAATAATATTACTTGAAAAAAAATCCTTCTTAAAATTTCCAGAAAACGTGAAAACCGAAATCTTTGATATAACCCGATCTGGCTTGCAACCAGAAACCAGAATAAGGTGATTAATAATAAAGATTTATACTGTACTTTGGCAAAAACAACCAAACCATGAAGTGACCTTTCCCAGCTTGAGTTGTGGATAAATAAAAATAAAAAGAATAAGCCAATTAACAAAAATAAATCGGCGATAGCCAATATAATCGGAGAGTAAGGAGAAAATCTATTATTAGCCATTAATTATTTCTGAATTATATTCACTTTGGTTGTGGTTATTCTCGCAAATATAATATTTTGGATTTAGGCAAGCTGAATACAATAGCGTATTTTTGTAAGTATGAAACAAAAGACAAAGGTTTTACATGTTTTACACGCCGTTGGTGGTGTCGATGTTTATTTAAGATTACTTCTGAAGCACATTGAGTCCTCTAAATTTGAATTAATCATTGTACACGGAAAAAATGATACAAACTCAAAATATTTGGTACAAAATAATGCTGAAATAAAGGAATATTTACTTCCCATTCAACGAGAAATTCATCCGATGAAAGATGCTCAAAGTATCATTGAATTAAGAAAAATAATCAAAAAAGAAAATCCCGATGTAATTCATGCACACAGTGCAAAAGGTGGTATAATCGCTCGTTCGGCTGCCTTGTTTTCGAACACAAAAGTTTTGTATACGCCACACGCTTTTTCTTATTTAAGTACAGATAATTTAATCAAAAAAGGGCTTTTCAAATTCATCGAAAAATTATACAAATACACGGGAAATTATATTTTAGCGACTTCTCCTTCCGAAAGCAATCGTGCAACTGAAGAAATTAATTACAAAAAAGAAAAAGTACTGTTGTGGAACAATAGCGTTGAAGACATCCATACCTCAGAAAATATAAAATCAACTTTTGAGTTACCGGAAAATTACATTTGTTCTATCGGAAGACCTTCTTATCAAAAGAATATCGAAGTGATGGTTAAGGTTTTTCATCAAGTAAAAAAAGAAATACCGGAAATCAATATGGTGTTGATGGGCGTTGGTTTTCATTCTCCTAACGAGCAAGAAGTGAGAAGTTTAATTGACCGTTTAGGATTGACAGAAAGTTTCATCCTGCTTCCGTGGGTTAGTCGAGAGGAAATTTTTCCGATTGTGAAGAAATCAAAATTATATATTTCAACAGCACGTTATGAAGGTTTACCTTATTCGATTATAGAAAGTTTGGCTTTGGGAAAAGCTTGTGTCGTAAGCGATTGTGATGGAAATCGAGATTTAGTTATTGAGGATTATAATGGTACAATCATCAAACAAGATGAATTAACGTCCAAAATGGCTCAAGCCATTATCTCACTGTTGAAAGATGATAAGAAAAGAACAACTTACGAACAAAATGCTTTGCAGTTATTCAATGAAAAATACAATATCAATACTACAATTAAATATTTAGAAAAAATTTACACTTCTTTATCGGAATGATTTTTTATTATTTGATTAAAAACAAGCATCAGTCCAAACAACATTGCACCTAATTGGCGACTCAGAATATTTTCCATAAAGCAGAAAAGAAATACCGCCATAAAAACCGCAAATTGAAAATAATCTTTTCGGCTTTTTATACCCCATTCTATTGAGAAAGCTAAAAAAATCAAAAGTCCGAGAATTCCGGAACTGATATAAAAATTGAAAAACTGGTTATGTGTGTTGAATTGGCTGTCTACAAACCAATTTTGTTGTTCATCATTGATAAATCCATTTTTTTGAGCATAGCAATCGGTAAGTCTTTGTTCGCTTTTTCTAAATCCGGTTCCGATGAGAAAAGTTTTTGTTTCTTGGCCAATTACGCTGACACAATTCCAAATATGGTATCGAGGTTCCATTTTCATCGCTTTTTCGATTGAACTTTCTTGTTGTTCAAATCCCATAAAAAACCGATCTTGTAAATTTTGATTAAAATAAAAAACCGAGGGAGTAACTAAAACCAAACCAATTAAAACAATAGCAGAAATTAATTTCTTTCTTAAATAAAAAACAGAACAGCCGGCAATTACGATTAAACTCAACAAAGCCAAACGTGCAGATATGATAATGATTAAAACAGCAAAAAAAGCTGCCAAAACATAAAGAATTTTTTTTAAAACTCTCGATTTCTGAAATTGAGTCAAATAAAGTGTTAGGAATGTAGAAATCACATATATAAATCCGACATAAGGTCGGTCGCCAAGCAAGATTTGGTTAATTCCTTCTCCTACTGCAAAATTGAATTCTCCGGATTTGTAAACGTATTGGACGATATTGAAACTCGTCACTAAGGATAAAACCAAAGCACCGAATACGAACCCCAATATTGGAATTTTGCTATTTTTCAGAGGTAAACTCAATATGAAAACAGCAGGAATTATGAGAAGTTTATTCAAAAAGCTAAAATCTTCCCAGCGTTGTAAAAAGAGAATTTGGAACAGGATAAAAACTAAAAAAACAATCCCTAATTTGAACAATCTTGTGTTTAAAAATTGAAAGTCTTCTTTTTTTACCACAAAAGGAAATAAAACGACATTTACAAGAAGTACAATATTAGGAAGCGCTTCTCCAAAATCGGTAAAAGGAATTATAAAGCAGAACGCACAAAATAAAATCGTATAATACTTTTGAAAATGCTTCATGACCTAAACAATAATTTTTTCAGAAAAGTAGTAGCCCCTCTCGACATAAATAATAAAACATAACTTCTTAAAAGTCCATAAATGGGATAGAAGCCCCAATGAAAATGTTCTTTTATGATTTTAATTCGTGCTTTTACTTGTTCTTTTCTTCCTTTCGAGGAAAGAGAATTAGGATTTACCTCATAATCAAGTAAAACTTCAGGCAAATTCTCGCATTTGAATTTTTCTACTACATTAAAAAAGAAAGCATAATCTTCGCCATTTCGTTGGTGTTTTTCCGGAAACAATCCTATTGTCTTCAAAATATTGGTGTAATAAATTGTACTTGAATTGACAAAAGTGCTGTTGAGGTTTATTTTCTTTCGGATTTCGGGATATTTTACGGGATGTTTCAGCGTGAAAATCGAATTCCCGTTCATATCTACCATATTGACCCAGGTTCCCAATAGTTTTATATCAGGATTTTCATTTAGGTATTTAATTTGTCGGGCAAATTTATTTGGATATACCCTGTCACCACAATCCAATCGTCCGGTTAATTCATATTTCCATTCAATGATTTTTTTCAATCCGAAATTCGTCGTTAATCCAACACCTTGATTTTGAGGTAATAATTCGAGGAAAATTTCTCCGTTTTTATAAATGGATTTAAGGCGGTCAATGTTCGGTTTAATTTGGCTTCCGTCATCAACAACCAAAACATCGACCGGAAAATCTTCTTTGATTGATAATAGTGAAGCTTCTAATCCTTCCAAATTGTTATAATGGCAAATAAGAATAATCAATTTATTCATAATGATACTTCAGTGAAATTTAAACGAGCGCGCTCAATGGTTTGGTATAAATTGGACGGAATATTAAATTTACCATTGAGTATGGATAAAATATCATCTGCAACAGATTTTGCAGATCTTTCAGCATCAAATACCCGTAAACCATTCTCATAGCCGACATCTTCCAAAAAATCACTGCACTTTCTGTGGTACTCGATTAGCATGAACGGAACTTTTGCATAACAAGCAAATATGGAAGCGTGTAACCTTGTAGAAAGCACAAAATCACATTGTTTGATTTCATTCCAAACTGATTTTACATTGCCGGAATACGGAACGACAGAAACGTTTTGTTGATTTAATGATGAAGCCGTTTCAAGCGTAATCTGTTCATCACCAATCTGAGTATTTCCATTAAAAATAAAAAACTTGAAATGAATATTTTGGTTTTTGGAAACGATTTGCAATACATCTTTTACAAAATCATTTCTTCTTTTTTCGTTGTCTAAATTTCCGTTGTAATAACGCTCAAAATTACAAATACTGATTCCAATTGTTTTTTCTTCTTTTGATGCGGTAACGGTTTCAGCGGGTTCATCAAGGCATTCGGGTAGTAATGCGGCTAAGTCAAAAGCTTTGATGGGTTCACAATTTAAATTTAGAGATTTGGCATATTCATAAGATTTTAAATCTCTTAGTGCCAAAAATTTTAATTTTTTCAAATACTTCTGCGTTTTTTTTTCGTCGGCTGAAGATTGAAACGGACCGATGGAAACACCGATGGCGCCATGTTGAAGTTTAGAATTAAAAATTCCGGCTTTATTGACAAAAGCAATATTGCTAAACGGTCTGATTTCACTAAATACAGAACCGCCGGCATTGATGAAATAATCTGAGTCGAGTGCTGAATTAAATACAGAAATTTTTTGGCGTAATTTATTTTGAGAATCAGGGTAAACATTGGCAATAGGCGTAGTGGTTTCAGGCAATGATTCTCCGGTGAAGAATGCGGGTTCCTGATTTCCCCAAAAATGTTGATTTCCCCATGAAGCGATTTCGACAAAGGCGTCGTCACCACTGTTTTTGTAACCATAAAACCCGTTAAACAGTATTTTTTTCATTTTATTTTTATTGTCTGAAGCTTTTGTTGTAAAAGTAAACCAAAACTAAATTGGAACTCAAAAATGCCGCTAATATAGCAAGAGCCAGACCTATATTGTTCCAGAGATAAATAAATAATACACCGAACGTCAACAATATTATGATGGCGGCAACATGTGTTATGTAAAGTGGATAGGTGATTTCTTTGGCTTTTAATCCCATGGACAAAGGCTTTAGGTACACGGTTATTATTTGAGAAACCCAAATGATTAGCAGAATCCAAAATCCACTGCCATATTTCTCTGCATATACCCATTCATAAGCATAAAACAAAACAGGCAAAGAAATGATGAAGATAAAGAAAAACGGATATTTGAATTTTTTATAAAAATCATTGACCGGTGTAGGCAGCTCGTCTGCCTTACTTGAAAACAAAGGGATATAATAATTCTCCATAGACAAGACAAGTATGGTAAATAACCCCAATAGATTTTGGATGGTTCTGACTTTGCCTATCCCAAGTTCATCTATTCCTAAAATATCACCTAAGATAAAAATCCCCTGGCTATAAGACCAAAAAAGAATTCCTCCGGCTATAATCCATTTAGAATAATGAAAATGGTCTTTGACGATACCTTTTCCAAAAGAAAGATTAATTTGAAATGAATGAGCAGTCAGTAAACGATATTTTATAATTGACACAAACAAAATAATATTGGAAAGAGAAAAGCTTAATGTATATATGAGCAGGATTTTGTTTATTGTCAGCGAATCTCTGTAAATCAGAACCAGAACGAAAAAAGTAAATACTAAACAGAATGAAGCTACAACGTTATAAATAAAACTGATTTTTCTGCCGGCAAAAATAAATTTCTTAAACAAATCATTGAAAATCATTCCTGAATTGATGCCCAAAAACAAAAGAAGACTGACATTTTCGACTTGGAAATTTAAAATGAAATAACCAATGCAGGAAATCCCCACAATGATTAAAATGTTGAAAATCAATAGAGAAACAAGGTATTTGGCAGAATCCGTTGACCATTTTTTGGGTAAAAACACCAAAACGGGAGCAGATATGAAATAAGTGGCAAATATAAAAATGAGGTTGGCATAACTGTAAGCCAGTACAAAATTACCGAATACGAATACCGAAGCCAGTTTAGACAACAGAAAGACAGAACCGAAATTTAACAGAGAAGACAAAGCCTGGTCAGTTAAAATTAAAAATTTGTCTTCTAAAAGTGTTTTTAACTTCATTTAGCGTACTTCATTTTTACCTTTACATTTCCAAATGTAAAGGGCATTACCCTTGAATGCTCACCTTCTTTAATTTCACCTAATTCGTACTTGATACCATTTTCTTCAAACCTGAGATGAGTTCTAAAAAAAACTTTCTCATCTATAATGAAAGTTGCATTTGTGTCTTTCCAGGTTTTTAACTGGTTTTTGATTTTTCTGGTAGCTCTGTGTTCGAAATCAAATGCAGCATAAGACATCAAAAAGGCATTATAAAATAACGTAAAAAACAACAAATATTTTGAATATCTAAAAAAATTGACTGGGAAATTCCACACCAAACAAAGAGCTAAAACAGGAACCAACCATAGTTGCGGAACAAACCTTGCCCACCACAGTTCCGGGTTGACAAAAACACTAAGCAGGATAAAAAATAATATATAATAAACAATTCCGGCTTTTTTCTTTCTTTCATGATCCGTTTTTTTCAGAAAGAAAGGATAAGCAAGCAAAATTATAATACTCACCAACGAAGCACCACTAAAAAGAGGACCGAAACCGGACAGCCGCAAAGCAGGCCAATGCAAATCTTCAAATTCTGACCTATTAAGAGTGAAAGGGAGTTTTGTCTTAAATGGCTTTTTCTCATTGTCTATAAAACGAGAACTACTTTCAGAAATAGTAGAATAGTATAATTTAGCCAATTTACTTTTACCCATTACTTCTCGAGGTGTATTGGTACTTATAATGGTTTCTACCTTTTCTTTTCCTAAGATTGGATGGAAAATGTGTTTGTCATTTTGAATATTTGTAATAAATGGATGATAATTGGTTAAAACTGTACAAAAGAAAATAAATACCCCCGAAAAGAAAAAAGGTTTGAAAAGCTGTTTTTTTTCTCTGAGGATATATAATAAACTTGCAATAACCAAAAGACCAAAAGTAGGTAAAGTTGAAAATTTCATACTACAGAGAACCACCGACATAAACCCAAAAAGATACAAATATTTTTTATCTGTAGAATGTATGAATAAAATAATACTACATAGGGTGATTAGCAGAGATAAATAATAAATTAAGTCTATAAAATAAGTGAAAAGTTGAACAGAAACTATGGGGCAAAAAATTACCAGAACGGTTAATAATAGCATAGAAAGAAAATTTTTGATAAAAAGACTAAGGACATCAAATGAAAGAAGAGCGGTCGCAAAGAATAGGAGAAAATTCACCAACTTTCCGGCTTCTATTTTCCCGAAAAATTTGTAAATAACGGCTTGGTTAATTTCGATTCCTTTTTGGTAGTAATTTATCCATTGGGCATAATCGACTGAAGCATTATACCTATTGTCAAATATTTGTTCTTTGAAAGGATTCCATCCATTAGCCAATTTTACAATAGTTTCTTGATGATAGCCCATTCCATCCCAAGAAACATCATAAAAATTGATACTTAAGAAAAAGCTGACAAGACAAATAAACAAAAAAAGCAGTACGGAAAAGCCGAAATTTTTTATATTTCTATATGAAAAGCAAAAAGTCAAGGTAAAGGAGCAAAGCAGAGAAATTGGCAGATGATACCAAGTTATGTCCAAACCGAATAAAAAAAACAATGATGTAATGATGAGAGAGAAGAATAGATAGCTTACTATCATTAAGGTTAATAATTGTTTAACGAATCGTAAATCGAGTTTTGACATAATTTGTTAATTTAGACGAAAGTATATAAATTTAGTTGATTAACCCTTATTAAGAACTTAAAAATTACTCATACGAAAAAGCAACAATTAAGGTGTAGTGCGAGAATCGTTAGATTGAATATTTTTATCTTAACCCTTTTAGAAAAAATGCAAAAGACATTAATTTTACTATCGTCAATATTTTTATTTTTAAGTTGTACTAGTTCAATTTACGTATATCGAAATGGTTCTTTAAGAGAAAAAACGGAGATTATAAATACAAATGACGAATTTGTATGGGGAATAAACGGGCACCCTGTTTCAGATGTTGATTATGTAGAAAGCTCACTGGATCAGCAATTAAATCTTATCAAAGAGCATCAGTTGGATTTTTATCGTTTTGATGTAAGAATAAATGAAGCAGGAGAAGTTATATGGAATCCTGAAAGATTTCAGGAATTATTAATAAAATCTCGTCAAATGGAGATCGAGCTACTCCCTGTTATATTAATCAATCAATTTTTAGGAGATTATAAAATTTCAGAAAGCGAGGCATTTAGAAGAGGGAAGGTTCAGATGGAGGGGTTCACCAAAAAATACGGCAGCTACATCAATTACTATGCTTTGGGAAATGAGCAAGATATCAGAATAATCAATGAGAAAACCGATGGGAAATTTACTTCAGATTATGATTATGAAAAATTTAAAATTGTAGCTGCTTACTTGCAAGGAATGGAAGAAGGCATTAAGTCAATAAAGCCTGAAGCAAAAACCATTGTGAACAGCGCTGGTTGGTTACATTATGGTTATTACCAATTACTAAAAGAAAATAATGTTAATTATGACATCTTAGGTTATCATTGGTATTCTTTTACAGATAGTTATTCAAGAGATTTTGGAGAAGGAAACAATATGAATATTATAAGAAACAGATTTTCAAAACCAATTTGGCTAACCGAAATAAACAGAGCTGATGGGAGTAGAGGAGACTATTATAATAATCAGGCAAGATTAATGGAGCGTTTCATAGAAGATTTAAATAATCATCCTCAAATAAAAGGGTTTTTCATTTATGAATTATATGACCAACCTGCTTTGTCTCAAAGTGAAAATTCCAAATATCCGCAATCCGAATTCGGTATCATCAAATGGACATCCAATCCGCCAAATTACAATCAATTTGAATACAAACCCGTTTCAGATGTAATTAAATTCAGCGTAGAAGAAGCCAAGCACGGTTATGAAGATTATGTTTACCAACTTATTCTCACTTTAACCGGAAGCGAACCGGAAAAGAATGAACTTCAGAAATGGACAACAGAGCTTGAGCGATATAAAAACCGGGAAATCTTTCTCAGGAACTATTTTGCAGAGAATCAAATTCAACTATTTCAAAATAGAATCATTTCCGGCACAAAAAAACAAGTGATTGAAATAAAGACTGTTATGGATTCTGCTTATTTGAAATATCTTCAAAGAAGCCCAAACATAGAAGAATCTAAGTTCTGGACGAAAAAACTACAAAAGAAAAACCAAAGAATCGGGATAGATGAAACCCTTCTTCTCTCAGAAGAATTTTGGCAAAATGCCATTTGGTCAGGATATGAAAGAAGAACAGGGTATGAAAGACCCAAATAATCTCTTTATCTTTGCCGTAAACTCAATTTATTTGAAATATTTAAAGCTAATCAGAGTTCACCAATGGATTAAAAACCTGTTTGTTTTTATCCCCATTTTTTTCTCGGGAAAATTCGCCGACACCCATTTACTTTTTTTAAGTTTTATCGGGTTTCTGATTTTTTCCTTTACGGCAAGCAGCATCTATATCGTAAATGATTATATCGACATCGAAGCAGACCGCAGTCATCCGGAAAAGAAAAACCGACCGTTGGCAAGTGGTGAAGTTTCCAAAACGGAAGCCATTGTATTATTTTCTTTATTGACTTTGGCAGTAGCCGTTCTTTTGACCTTTTTCGGAAATATGCAGGTAATCGTCATAATTTCTGCCTATTTTTTACTCAATTTAGCTTATTCGCTGAAACTCAAACACGTCCCGATAATTGACATCAGCATCATTTCTGTCGGATTCCTTTTCCGCGTATTATTAGGCGGATTCATTACTGCAATTCTCGTTTCTGACTGGACAATTTTGCTCACTTTTACACTCGCTTTGATTTTGGCGCTCGGAAAAAGAAGAGGAGAATTAATTAATGCCGGACTTTCCGGAAAAACACGCAAAGCATTGGACGGATACAATTTGGAGTTCCTAAACATCAGCATTGCAGTAGCTTGTACAATCACCATCGTATGTTACGTGATGTATATCTTAACGCCTGAAGTCCAGGAAAGAATGCACAAAAACATATTCTACACCTTTATTTTTGTTTTCATAGGAATTCTGCGTTACCTGCAACAAACATTGGTTTACGGCAAAACAGAATCGCCCACTTCTATGATATTTAAAGACATATTTCTTCAGATTACCTTAATTTTGTGGGGAATTTCATTTTTACTTTTGATTTATTTCAAATGATAAAAAAGCAAAAAATAACAAATTGGGGAAATTATCCCGTCATTGATTCAGATGTTGTGGAATTTACCCAAACAAACGAATTGCGGGAAAATATTTCCGGCGCAGACAAAATTATCGCACGTGGAAACGGTCGTTGCTATGGAGACGCTTCACTTCAAAAAAAAGTAATTTCAACCAAAAAGTGGAATCATTTTCTGGATTTTGACCGCACAAACGGTATCATAGAATGTGAATCCGGTGTTCTGTTATCTGAAATAATCGAAATAGCTGTTCCTGCCGGTTTCTTCATAGCCGTTACACCCGGAACAAAATTCATAACGGTCGGCGGCGCCATTGCCTCTGATGTTCACGGAAAAAACCACCACAAAGACGGTTGCTTTTCTGAATTTCTGATTCATTTTGACTTAATGATTGAATCGGGTGAAATCAAAAGATGTTCGAAAGAAGAAAACCAAGAACTCTTTTGGGCAACCATTGGCGGGATGGGACTTACCGGAATCATTCTTTCGGCAAGATTTTCTTTGAAAAAGATTGAAACCGCTTACATAAAACACGAAGCTATTCAGGCAAAAAATCTGGATGAAATTTATCAATTAATGGACGAGTCCGAATCTTGGACTTATACCGTTGCTTGGATTGATTGTCTGCAAAAAGGCAAAAAACTCGGAAAGTCGATTATGCTGCGCGGTGAACACGCAAAAGTTTCAGAATTGCCCGAAAAATTAAAAAAAGAACCGTTTAAGATCAAGAAAAAACCGAATTTGAATATTCCTTTTTATTTTCCCGGATTTGTTCTGAATTCTTTATCGATTAAAATATTCAATTGGTTGTATTTCAACAAACAAAGAAAGAGGCACGTAAAAGAAATCATTGACTTAGACACGTTTTTTTATCCGTTGGATGCTATCCATAATTGGAATCGGATTTATGGCAAAAAAGGATTTATCCAATACCAATTTGTCATACCGAAAAATAACGGAAAAGAAGGAATGCGTAAAATCTTGGAAACGATTGCCAATAGTGGAAACGGTTCGTTTTTGGTCGTGTTGAAATTATTTGGACAAAATAACCCGAATGCCTATAATTCTTTTCCGTTTCCGGGTTATACTTTGGCGTTGGATTTTAAATTAAATGACAAATTACCCGAATTGGTAAGAAACTTAGATACTTTGGTAGAAGAATACGGCGGAAGAATTTACCGAACAAAAGATGCAATGTCGCGTCCTTCGCTGACCAATTATCTTAAAAATATTGATTCGGAAAAATTTAACTCGTTACAAAATCAAAGAATTAATTCAAATCAAAAAAAATAATTAAAAATGGTCGTTCTCGGTTCCAATTCAGACGTAGCAAAAGCTTTTGTAGAAAGAACGCTTTCGAGCGGAATGCGTTTTCCGATGGTTTATCTTTTTACTTCCAATCCGGAAACGGCAGGAAAATTTGCGAAGCACATAAAAGTTAAATACGAGCAAGAATGTGAGGTGGTGGAGTTTGACTTAATGAAAGACAAAGATTATTCAAAATTAGATGAAATTGAGTCTGAATTAATATTTTGCGCATCGGGTTATTTGGGCTTGGATTCGGAAAAAGGTTTATATGACGATTTGAACACAGAAAAAATTGTAGAGGTTAATTTTTCGAAATTAATTTTACTTCTGAATCATTTTGCTCAAAAATTAGAAAAAAAAGGTAAAGGAACCATCATTGCGTTGTCGTCTGTTGCAGGGGAGCGCGGAAGGCAAAGCAATTTCATCTATGGTAGTGCAAAAGCAGGATTCACAGCGTATTTGGCGGGATTGAGAAATTATCTTTTCCACAAAGGTGTTCACGTGATGACGGTAATCCCGGGATTTATGGATACGCAAATGACGGCAGAAATTGAAACGCCAAAACCGCTTACGGCAAGTCCGGAAAAGGCAGCCGGAATCATTTACAAAGCCTATAAAAAGAAAAAAAATGTCGTTTATGTGACTTTTTTGTGGTGGGGAATTATGTTGCTTATTCGGAATATTCCTGAATTTATTTTCAAAAAAATGAAAATGTAATCTCGATGAAACCAACACTTTATCTTTTTGACTTTGACGGAACTTTGACTCATGTTGATACGCTTTTTGACTTTCTGAAACATTCATTTCCAAAGAAATACAAATCTGTTTACTTTCAATTTATCTTTTTATTCATTTTGGCGAAACTGAAAATCAAGGATTCAGGACAGGTTAAGCAAAGGTTTTTGGCCGCTTTTTTAAAAGGAAAATCAAAATCAGAAATTGAAGAATTGGCGATTCAATATTTTCAAAAAAGAAAAAATCAAATTCTGAGAAAATCAGCAATAGATTTTATAAAGAAAATAGATGAAAATGCAGATGTTTATTTGGTTTCAGCTTCATTAGACATTTGGTTACAGCCTTTTGCCGATTATTTTGGTGCAAAATTGATTTGTACAAAAGCAAAATTTACCGAACAAGGAATTTTCACAGGAAAATTTGAGGGTAAAAATTGTAATTACGAAGAGAAAAAAAATAGAATAATCAGTGAAATCAATTTAAAATCTTATAAAGAAATTTTGGCTTATGGTGATTCAAAAGGTGATGCCGAAATGTTCTCATTAGCAACTCAAGTGTTTTTTAGAAAATTTAATTAAATACAAGATTTTCTATCGATGTGGAATATTATTTATTCAATTCAATTTCACTCGAATTTTCACGTTTAAAATCATAAATACATTTTATCAGTAAGATAAGACTGAGCCAAAATCCATATTGCTTAAAATAGTCAAGCTGCATCCAGTTGATTGCCATTCCTATAAATGAGAGTAATAAAATAACTCCTACAAATCTGTATTTGTTGCTTGAGGTTTTCCAAATTAGGAATGAGTAATAAAAACACAAGAACAAAAGACTACCAAACAGTAAAAACCCAATGATTCCTAACTCAGCTAAAGTTCGGGTATAATAATTATAATTTGGCGGGAATGATTTCACCGATTGGTTTTTATATATTAACTCAAATTCATAATTATTTACGGTTGCCCAATAAGGGTAATGGTGCAATGCATGGTAAGAATTTTGCCCCAATCCAACACCCGTAATAGGGTTTTCCTTGAACACTTCGAGTGTTGCATATTGTATTCCGAATCGGGATTTGTTTGAGACATTTTCCGTGAGGTTTTTTGCAAAGTCAATTCGATCTGCCTTTTCTTGTATTGTTGCAATTATTTCTTCTGATTTGACCAATGCTGCCAAAGCAACTAAAATGGCACTGTATTGCAAAAATTTAAGAGTATGAGCTCTATATCTCACATCAAGAATCAACAATGCGAGTAATGCTAACAATAATGCGAAAATCACAATGAGTGCAGACCTTGAATCGGAAAAGAATAACAGTATCAAAATGAAACTTAAAGGAATAAATTTATATAATTTCTTTTCTGTAAAAATATAACTTACCATCCAAGGTAAAACCGTGATTAAATAAGTTCCGAGAGCAGGTATTTCATAGGTAACGGAAGAAATTCCTTTTCTGCCTCCCATGTTAAGATTCGTATTTACAAATGGGAATATATCAAAAGATTCCAAAACAGGTCTTAAAAATCCCATACCAAAAAACACAATGGCAATTTCAATGAATCCATAAACTGAAACAAAAATGAAACTAAATAAAAATACTTTTCGGATTAAAAGAAAAATCCTTTGTACAGAATAATTCTTAATCACATTCCAAAACAAAATAGTAAATATGACGGACGGAATCAGTAAAGAAATGGTTTGCCTTATGTAGCGGTTGAATCCTGAAGTTTGCTTGAAATAATTAGTGGAAACAGTTTCGAAATTAATCAGGGTCGAAACTCCTGACCAAATGATAAAACCAACTAAAAGAAAAGCAAGGGAATTTTTATAAGGAATACTTATTTTTCCTTTGAATAAACTTTCGATAATTAGAATAAAAAAACCACCCAAGAAAAAATAAGTAGCAGACTCGTCACTATATTCACCCAAAAATGAAAGACCTTCGAATTCATTAAAAGGAATAAAGAAAATGCCCAGAAAGAAAAATAACGTATATATATTTTTTAATGAAATCATCTTTCAAAAACTATTGTCCGTTTGGACCGGATTTTAGCGATAGAATCACTAACTCCTTTTGTTTTCTATTTTATTATACTTTTCATAGAAATTTTTAAATAAAGAAAAAACTAAAAATAAACCTATTAACACAACAGGCAAAACAAAGGTTTTTGGGAAAACGCTTTCTTTTATATTGAGCATTTTTGAAGATGGGTAGATGATTTTAGACTGCTCCAATTGCAGGATTTTATTTTTATTAATTTCTAATATAGTACTCCTTCTACTGCTGATCAAATTGTTAAGTTCCGAATACATTTCTATACTGACTTCTCCGCTTGCAGCACCGCTTGTGCCAATCCTGCCAAGAATTTGATCAACACTTGCAAGACTATTACTTAATTCGGTGATTAAATTTTTTGTGTTTTCAATCTCAATCTTTTGTCTTTCTTCAAAGTATTTATCTTTATTGAATTCATTCATCAAACTGTCGATGATTTTTCCGCCGACGTCTTTTCTTTTCGTCACTACGGTCATCAAATGATATCGATATAGTTTCTGAACTTCAGAATCAGGTGAAAATTTATTCAATTGAATATTATTTTCACTCAGATATTTGGCGACTTCCAGATTATTCCATTCGTCTTTGATAAATTGATAAATATCAAGAATGGGCTCAATCTTAACAGATGTTATAGGAGTATTTTTTAGTTCTAAGTTCTTAACCTTATTATATAGATAACTGTTACTGTTAAAATTTGGAACAACTATAATTTCACTTTTATAGAGGTCATCTGAGTTTTTGTCAAGAAAATATCCAACTACTGCGCCTACTACAATCAAAATTGAAAGAACAATTGCGTTTTTCAAAAGAAATTTAAAAAATCTAAAAAGAGAAAAACCTATATGGTCAAAGAGACTCGCGGTCTTTTTTGATAAATATGACAAATCAATTTCCTGAGATTCATTGCTGTTTTGTTTATCCGTTCCCATAAAATATTAAATTATAGTTTTAAGCAAATATAAACCAATCATCTTAAATTGATATCGGTTTTAGAAAAATGTCAAAATACAATTTTGAAGTTTAAATAATCAGGAGAACCCCACAAATTCACTCCCCCAACACACTCCACTTTGGTCTTGCAGCCGGTGTCGGGTATTGAGCGGTCGGAATCGGATTGATTTTGGTTTTGAAACCGTTTTCTTTTGCGATTTTTTGTGCAAATTCATACCAGGACATTTGTTCCTTTCCGGCGAAATGATAAATTTTCGGTTCGCTCTGACCGGATTCGACGAGATGATACAGAAATTCTGCCAGCTCGTTTGCGTCGGTCGGTTTTCCGATTTGGTCATTGACCACATTCAGTTCGTCTTTTTCTGCCATCAGCCGGAGCATGGAGGTATAAAAGTTTTTACCGTACCGGGAATAAAGCCAGGAAGTCCGTACGATGATGGTTTTCGGATTTTGACCGGCCGCACGTCTTTCGCCCTCTAATTTTGATTTTCCGTACACATTGACCGGATTGGGCAGATCGTCGGGCAGATAAGGATAATCTGCATTTCCGTCAAAGACATAGTCGGTTGAAATATGAATCAGCACTGCATTCTGTTCTTTGCATTCTTCGGCCAGGAATGCGGGTCCGTCCGAATTGACGCTGAAAGCTTTTTCGACTTCGGTTTCTGCCAGATCGACGTTTGTGTAGGCTGCACAGTTGATGCAGTAATCGATTTTGTTGCTGAAAAAAAAGGTTTCGATCAGTTCTTTTTTGGTGATGTCCAACTGCTGTCTGTCCATAAAGACAAACTGAAATTCTCTGTTGCCGGATTTCAGTACAAAATCCTTCAGACAGCGGCCGAGCTGACCATTGGCACCGGTCACCAGTATTCTTTTCATTTCAAAAAACTTTGGATTTCAGAAAACGGAAGTGCATTCCTGTCTTTTTCTGAAATAATCATTTCATCTCTTGGGATTTGCCAGTCGATGTTTAGTGATTTGTCGAGCGGATAAATTCCGGCTTCGGATTCTTTGTTGTACAGCCGGCTGCATTTGTACTGGACAATCGCTTCTTCGCTCAAAACCGAAAATCCGTGCATAAATCCTTCGGGTACAAAAAGTTGTTTTTTGTTTTTTGCACTCAGTTCAATCGAAAAATATTTGCCAAAAGTATCCGAACCGGGTCGGATGTCAACCGCCACATCGAGTATTGCGCCCCATTGTGCTCTGACCAGTTTTGCCTGTGCCCATTCGCCTCTTTGAAAATGAAGTCCGCGTACCACTCCGTATTTTGAAAGTGATTCGTTGTCCTGAATAAAGTCGATGGAACGACCGACAGCAGTTCTGAATTTTTCGAGATGAAAGCTTTCAAAGAAATAACCGCGGCTGTCCTCAAACACAGTTGGTTCGATTACAAAACATCCTTTCAAATAAGTTTCTTCAAATTTCATTTTGGGAAAATATGTGCCAATTTAAAAATAAAAAGCCGCTTTTTGTAAAAAAGAGCGGCCTGTATTTGATTTTTGGGTTTGTTAGTTGATTCCCAAATCTTTTTTGACATCTGCAGTGATATCCACTCCGTTTGCATAAAGAAGGATATTTTTCTCAATCACATACTTCAATCCTTTTGCATCGGCAACTTTCTTGATTGAATTTTTGATTTTGGTTTCGATCGGTCCCATCAGTGCTTCTTCTCTCTCGCTCACTTCTTTTGCAGCTGCCTGCTGATAGTTGACAAGATCCTGCTGTTTTGTCATATAGTCCTGCTGTTTTGCCTCCAATTCGGGCATGATAGCCTGAATTTCTGACTGAGATTTGCCCTCAGTTTTTGCTTTCACGTCATTTTCAATTGCCTGAAGTGCATTTTGTTTTTCCTGCATTTTGGTCTGATGTGCTTTTACCATTGCATCCAGTTCGGCGTCTGCACTGACTTTTTCAGGAAAGCTGTTCAGAACCTCTTCGATGTTTACTACTCCAAAATCCTGAGCAGAAAGACCTATGGTTCCAAAGAACATAAATGCGAAAATGCTAAATAATTTCATTTTTTTCATCTTTGTTATAAATTAATTTTGGTTATCATTTTAATGATTTGGCCCCCGTTCCGGTTCCAAGCTGTTTTTGTGCGGCTGCTCGGTTTGCCGGTGTTGCGCCTCTGGCCGGTGTTGCCCCTTTTGCCGGTGTACTTCTTCCACTGGTGTTGGTTCCCGTACCTTTTGGTTTCGGTTTCGGGTTGGGCTGTTTGGGGTCTTTGATGACTGCATTTGGATTCAGTTCAAGCAGTACGTCACGGCTGATATCAAATTTGGGATCGGTATAAACCATGATCAAATCACTCCCTTTGTCAAAAATAAATGAGTAATTTTTCTTTTTTGCTACCTGGTCAATTGCCAGATATATCTGATCCTGAATTGGTTTCACAAGCGATATTCTCAGCTTGATCAGATCGCCGCCCTGGCCGTATCTTTTTTCTCTAAGATTCTGAATCTCTTTTCTTTCAAACTCCAGGTCTTCCTCTTCTTTTTTAATCTGTTCTTCTGTCAGCAGTACTTTTTCGTTCAGAAAATCAGCCTGTCTCTGATTCAAAATTTCTTCACGTGACTGTATTTCACGATTCCACTGTTCTGTTTTTGTTCTCAGGTTATTCTGTGCCTGGACATATTCGGGAAGATTCTCCAGTATATAGTCAGTGTCAACATAAGCGAATCGCTGTGCTCCGACGGGAATCAGCAGGCCGCAAAAAAGTATGCTTAAAAATAGTTTTTTCATGTCTGTTGTTTTATCGAAAATTATGCCACATAAGGATTCTGCAAAATTACACTATTTAAAATTCCTGACCAATAATAAAATGAGTTTGCCACCCCGACCTTTTTTCACTGTATATCGGTTTGTCAAATCCGTATCCGAAGTCAAATCCGAGCATTCCGAATGCGGCCATAAATATTCTCACTCCAAATCCTGCAGATCTCTTCAGCTGGAAGGGACTGAAATCTTTTGTATCGGACCAGGTGTTTCCTGCTTCTGCGAATGTGAGTGCATAGATTTTTGCCTGTTGCCCCATAGTAATCGGATATCTCAGTTCAATCATAAATTTGTCATAAACGCTCCCTCCGCCCGCAGGTGTGATATCTTCCATGGTACCGCCTCCCTGTGTTGAATCTTCATATCCTCTCAACGGAATGATTTCACGACCGTCAAATCGGTTGCCCATCAGACCGGTACCACCCAGATAGAAGCGTTCAAACGGAATGATTCCTATTCTGCTGTTGTATTTGCCCAGATATCCGAACTCACCGCCGACCTTCAGCACTGCTTTACCTGCGAGTTCTTTGTACCAGTATGATCTTGCTTTGATTTTATAGTATTCAAGCCATTCAAATTTCTGAACCGCATCCATACTTTCGTAATCTTTGTCTCCAAACAGTGAGTACGGAATGGTAAAAGTCAGCGACAGCCCCATATCTGAGCCGCCGGTTGGGAATACGGGGTCGGGTCCCGCAGAATTTCTGGTCAGGCCCACTGTGTAATTCAAATCATTGGCCGTACCATTGTCGTATCTTAAATCTCCAACCTGAAGCGCATAGTTTTCAAATTTATATCTCTGGTATGAAATTGTTCCCTGGAGTCTGAAATAGTCATCCGGCCAGGTCAGCAGTTTGCTCACTCCCAAGCTTGCGCCAAGTATGTTCAAAGTCGATTCCTGTCTGAATACGTCGATATAGTTGTATCTTGAATAGAATATGGAGGTGGTCAGCGCGGTAGGTCTCCTTCCGCCAATCCAGGGTTCCATAAACGAGAAACTGTAATTTTGGTATCCCCGTCCCGCCTGTGCTCTCAATGAAACGGACTGACCGTCGCCCATCGGAACCGGTCGCCATGCTTTCTTGCTGAACATATTTCTGACCGAGAAATTTCCAAAAGTCAGACCCAGCGTACCCAGAAAAGTCCCTGCGCCGTATCCGCCCTGGAGTTCGACCTGACTCGAGCTTTTGTGAACCAGCTCCCAGTTGATGTCAACCGTATTGTTTTCGGGATGAGGCTGTACATCGGGGTTGATCTGAGTCGGTTCAAAATAACCGAGGCTCGCCAATTCAAAATAAGTCCTTTTGATTTCTGATTTTGAAAACAGATCGCCCGGTTTGGTTCTCAGCTCTCTTGCAATCACATGGTCATAGGTTACATCATTTCCGCTGAAAGTTACTTTGTTAAAGGTTGCCGGTTCACCTTCCATAATTTTGATTTCGAGATCAATGGTGTCATTTTTCACATTTTTCTCAATCGGAATCAGATTTGAAAACAGATAGCCTTTGTCCATGTACAGGGTATGCAGGTCATCGTCTTTTTCCGAACCTGCTATTTTTTTGTTGATTCCCACTGCATCATATCGGTCTCCTTCCTTGTAGGCGAAACCCCTTTCGAGCAGTTCGGTCGGAAAAACGGAATTACCGGTAAAGGTGACCTTGCCCAGATAATACGGCCGGCCTTCTTCCACCTTTATCTTAATGACCATATTCTTCGGGTCTTTCAGAATCACCGTATCGGATACGATTTTTGCATCTCTGAATCCGATTGATTTGTATTCGTCAATTACTTTGGTCAGATTTTCATGATATTTTTCGGGAACGAATTTGGAGCTTTTAAAGATGTTGAGCGATTTCTGATTGGTGCCTTTCATCGCTTTTCTTCTCAGCTGTCCGCTTCTCAATTCTTTGTTTCCTTCAAAAATTATCTTGTCGATTTTAACTCTTTCGCCCCTGTCTGCATTGATCACCAGATCCACTTTTGTCGGGTCGTCTGTGTTTTTGTTTTCGATAAACTCGACCTTTGGCTGCGGATATCCTTTTGTGATAAACTGTCCTTTGATGGTATTTCTCAGCTGGTTTTTCAGGTTATTGGTGATTTTGGTTCCCGGATTGAGGCTGTACTCTTTGATCAGGTCATCTCTTTTTCCTCTTTTCAATCCGTTCACTTTGACTTCTGCCAGTTCGGGCAGTCCGATCAGATGCATCCTCAGCCATATTTTGTCGTCCTCGGTTTTGACCACATACAAATCCACATTTGAAAAGAGATTGGAACGCCACAATTTTTTGAGTGCGTTGTTGGTTTTGGTTCCGGGTATTTCCATAACATCGCCCAACCTCAAGCCTGTAAATCTCAGAATCTGGTTTTTGCTGTAATGGGTGTCACCGCTGATCTCCAGGTCTGCCAATGTATAGGTTTTGGGGTTGTTGTATCCCTCAATCGAAAGATCGGGGCCGGTTTCTGTATGAACAGCGGTTGAATCAATTTGAGCAAACAGACTTCCGCTCATTGCAAAAATCATAACAGCATAAATTTTCCTCACAATCAATTTTTTCTGCATTTTATTCTGTTTTAATTTGCTCTCCGGTTTTTCCATATCTTCTTTCTCTCAAACTGTATTCCCGAATTGCTTTTAAAAAATCTTCCTGTCTGAAATCCGGCCATAGTGTTTTGGTAAAATAGAGTTCTGCATAAGCAATCTGCCAGAGCAGAAAGTTGCTGAGCCTGTATTCACCGCTTGTCCTGATCAGCAGATCTACATTTGGAATTTCTCCCGTATATAATTTTTTTTCAAATAATTCACTGTCAATATCCGAAATCTCAATTTCGCCGTTTCTGACATCTTCTGCGATTTTTCTGGCTGCATTTACAATTTCATCTTTTGAGCCGTAATTCAATGCGATGATCAGAGTTGCTTTAGAGTTGTCTTTTGTTCGTTCAATAGCCTGTTGCAAGGGTTTCAGTACGGCAGCCGGCAGTTTGTCGGTCTGACCGATGATCAGCAGCCGGATTCCTTTTCTGTCCAATTCGTCTATCTCTGATTTGATGGTTGATGAAAGCAGTTTCATGAGAAAACTGACTTCTGTTTTTGGTCTCTTCCAATTTTCGGTCGAAAAAGCAAAGAGCGTCAGATAAGGGATGTTCAGATCGCCGCATACTTCTATGGCCGCACGGACTGATTCAACCGCATTCCGGTGACCAAAAGTCCTGTCCAGGCCCTGTTTCCGGGCCCAGCGCCCGTTTCCGTCCATGATGATGGCTACGTGTTGGGGCAAATTTGACTTGTCGATTTTGGCTGTTGTTGATTGAATCATGTAAGTTAATTACAATAACAGGGCGGTCTGCCGAAGGTATAGGTCAGTGTCAGACCCGTAAAAACATACCAGTCGTAATTTGATGTATTGCCCACCTGACGTGATTTGATAATGTTGTTGTTCAATATTTCTATCTGTTCCGGATCCAGACCGGGTTCTACGTTGAATGTAAAGTCCCTTTCGTCAGAAAAGCTGAAATCAAGATTATCGGTCTTGGTGTATCTGAATCCAACTTCGGCTGCGATTACGAAATTTCTGTACTTATATTTATAACCTGCACCGAAAGGTACTGTGAATTTGGTCTGCTTTTCAGCTCTGGTCTCAATTTCAGTATGTATGGAAGGCGGATCGATGATGACCCCGTTTACGTCTCTTGTAAAGCTATGGTTCACATCATAGAGCAACTTGTCATACATAAAGGCTCCAACACCCGCAAATATAAAGGGCGAATGTCTGCTTCCGTCAAAGTCATTGATGTTCAGGAAGTTGTATTCAAAAACAATCGAAGCTTCCCAAATGTTATTTTTATATGTATAATCTCTTCTCCTTTTGTACTGTTCGGGTGCTGCATAATCCGCACCGATTACGCGACCGAACAATGCATTGAATCTGAGTCCCATGTACGGGTTGACATTGAACCTGTATATACCTCCGATCCCGTAGGCAACCCTGCCCACTCTTTCAGCGGTAAAATAAGGAACAGGAGCAGGATTTATGAAATTTGATTTTCCGATGTCACCAATTACGTTTGTGCCCCCTACAAAGACTCCTATTTCATGCCTTTGTGCAAAAGACAATGAACAGATAAGTCCCAAGGTTAATAAAAATATATTCTTCATGTTATATTTTAGAATAGATATGCAAAAAATCAACGGAAAATTAAGAAAAATGTTGCATATTCTTTCTATTAAGCGACAAATATAAACAAATATAGCAGGTCGCTATATGCTTTAACAAAAATTAAGAAAAAAACTTTAGTTTTTTAATTCCTTTTGTCTGAACCCCAGAACATCTTGTCCCTGAGCGTTATGAGATAGGTTATCTCTTTGGGAATTACAATATCGAGTTTGAAATCCGCTTTTTTCAGCCGCAATTTCACATTGGAAGGCAGCGCGATATTTCTCGAATCGAGCGATAAAAAATACTCGTCTTCACGGCTGTCAATCTTCAAATCCAGTTCGCTGTCATCAGAAATTATATAGGGTCTGATATTCAGATTGTGGGGGGCAATCGCAGTCACCACAAAGACCTGATTTCCGGGATGAACAATCGGGCCGCCGCAGCTGAGTGAATAGCCGGTTGATCCGGTGGGTGTTGCAATAATCAGACCGTCTCCCCAGTAATTGTTCAGATATTCACCGTTGATCCATGCTTCAACCGTAATCATACTGGTGGTCTCGCGGCGGGTGACCAAAATTTCGTTGAGCGCAAACGGAAATTCGAGGTCAATTTCGTCAGAATGAACGCCTATCATCGTTCGGCTGCTGATCTGACATTCACCGCTGAGTATTTCGTCCAAAACCCCAAAAAGTGATTCTGAATTGATGGTCGCCAAAAATCCGAGCCGACCGGTATTGACACCGACCACCGGGATTTTTCTGTCCTGAATCACTGTGGCAGCACTCAGTATGGTGCCGTCTCCGCCAAAAGTGAAAAAGAAATCAAGATTGGCGGGAAGGTCTTTGTAAGCATTAAAAGTTTCATATTCTTCTACCTTCAATGCTAATCCGTTTTTTAAAATTTGGGCGAGTTCCGAAAAAATATAGATTTTAATGTTCCTTGCTGACATCCTTTTGAAAAATTCTTCAAAAAGTATTCTGTGCTCAACCGTTGCCTTCAGGCCGTAAACCGCTATCCTCATTTATATATTCAGGTATTTCATCAGTTGTTCAAAACGTTCTTTCATCAGTTCTTCTTTTTCGTCATTGAAGAATTTATAAACCACCTTGTAATCAAAACGTTCAAAAGTTTCGCCGACAGAAGTCAGATTTTCAGATACCACTTTGAGTACAACCCTGGCATTGTCTCCCTGATATGCAGCCACAAACATGCCGATGATCTTTGCATTGTTGCTCTCTGCGATGTTTGAAATCTCACTGAACGAAAGTTTTTTTTGCGGAATTTCAACAATCATAATCGACCCCGGTTCGATGATCAAAGGCATTGACGAAAGCCCTGAAATCACATCGTCAAGCATCAGCATACCCGCATAATGATGTGTCCGGTTCAGTACCGGTAGTATGTTTGAAGTATGGTTGTGATAGATTTGGACAGCATCGAGCAGCGACGCTTTTTCATCGATATAAAAGTTTTCAAAAAAATCTTTGAGTTTTGAAATCTCTGTCGAAGATTCGTTTTCTTCCAGAATTTCTTTTGACAGATTTCCGGTGAATTCCAATCCTTCAAGCACCGGAATATGGGTCAGATTGAATCGCTCGGCCAGCTCAAGCGCATGGGTCGTGGTCTGACTGATTTTGACCGGCGCGAAATCTTTGCTTATGTAATCTTTTACCAACATTGATACAAATGTAGAAATAAGATGTCAGAATACAGAAGTTAGGGGATAGAATTTGAGGGCAGGGGACGGGAGACGACAAAATGAATCATCAGGAAGAAGAAAAAATAAAGCAATCGCATCGGAAACACAAAAAACAAAGTGAGGGCCCAACTAAGCTGATAGACCCCCACTCTTTTTCCAGTAAGCTTGATTGAATTGGTTGGTTTTAATTGTTTACAAACTTTCTGGTTACAAACTCTCCGGTTTCAGTTTTTACGGTAACCACCACGATCTGATGGTTAAAGTTCAGCGCATCGATCCGATGTTCATTCGAATTGATGTCTGAATTCTTATAAACCGAACGACTGTTTAGGTTGAAGAGCTCTACTTCAGTTATCTTATCGATGGTTGATGTGATAACGATTTGATTGTTAATTTTTGCAAATGAAATTTGATTGCTGATATCAGAAGCTGTGCCTATGACATTTCCGGGTCTGTAAACAATCACAAAACGATCGTTGTACTGACCTGCACGGGTCATGAATTTATAGGGTTTCTCACTGATTTTTACGGTTTTGTTCAGTAGTTTGTCGATCAGATAGATTGACTGTCCTTCCTCAAAGATTCCGTCTGTATCATCCACTTGTATAATATAAGTTCCGGTTTCAAAAGCTTTGTAGCCCAAGGGGACTCTGTCATTGATTCTGAAAGGTGCCCTGCCCTGGATATCCAGCTGTTTGTTGTCCAATATACTAAATAAGCTGTTTGAGGCCAAAAAGCTTTCGGTGTCATCGGCTGAAAATTCATCGGTTCCTCCGTCAAAATAAACAACAGCCATCATTGTTTGAATACTTGACGGAGATGTCATGGTCAGCCAATAACGATCGTATTGGGTGTCAAATCCTGAAGGTTTTCCAAGAAAGTCAATATTTCCTGCTGTTGTTCGATAATCATTGTTGAAATCCAGTGTTCCGGTTTTTGCCTGAACCATAAATCCGGTTCCGACTTTTACATATTGGTCAGGTACTTTATTGCAGCCTGTGCCATACACAATACACTGAGCCGCAGTTCCTGTATTGGACCCTGCATTGAATTTTGCATAATGATCTCCATTATAATTTGGCCCCTGCTGTTCATGAAGCGTATTGTTGGTGTTGTCCCAGAAATAGAAAGTAGATTCTATTTTGGTCGTATTATTGTCATACAGTTTCTTGATATCCAGGTTGGACGGATAAGGATTGCCTACAAGATTGTATTTGCTTCCGGCTGTACTCAATGTATAATTCAATGGCCCGTTAAACGGCACACCCATCAGTTTGCCAGCAACGACAGCAGTACCGCTGCCGGGCGATTCTTTGACCGCATAAGCCAGTCCCGAAACATAAGGGCCAGTAGTTTCATCGAAATAACTGCTTTCGATGTTATATACCTGAACGCTTTCCGGATTTGGCGTATAAATCGAAGTCTTCATATCTCTGCCCGAAACCACAGGTGTGGTCACATAATTGTACTGTTTTCGGTCTGCCGAGAAATTGAAATCCTTTTCTACCGTGATTTCACCTGAATTGATGGAAGTATCCCCGTTAATCTGCAGCAGATTGCCGTTGTGTTTAACAATGAAATGATCCAGAGTTGCTTCATTTTTGATAAAGTCATTTACTGTCAATGAAGCTCCGTCTCTGATTTCCAGATGACCGGTGTTTTTGACTACCAGATTCTTGGCCAAACCATCAGTACCGTCATTAAGATAAACTGTCTTTTTTACGATTACACAGTTGTCTGCAGTGGGGGCAGGCACAGCGGGTTTCCATTGATTGGTTGCCGCCCAATCCGTGCCTGCTCCGACAGGATTCCAGACTTTGGTGTTGTTGGTAATCTCTATATTTGCATTGGCATCACAGCCATTGCTCAGCGTAGCTGTGGCGGTCAGTGTCCATGATGCGTAATCTTCCAACTGGGTGTCATTCGGTTTGATGCAGACTTCAGAGGTGTCTCCCGAATATGGCGTAACACAGTCTGCATCATAAATATCTATGTCAGCACCCGCCCATGAGAAGTCACTTTCCAGTGGTCTGTTGCCGTACAGCCTGACATTGTCAAGTGCTGCTATATTATATATCCAGCTTTCGTCTCCATAAGAATAATTTGTAAATCTGATTTTCAGATTGTTCATGCCGTCATAGGCAGACAGGTCGTATTCCTTTTTGACAAATCTTCCCGGATTGCCCTGAGTCGTAATGAAACGCTCCAAAAGAATCCAGTTTCCACCATTGTTGGTTGAGATTTCCACATCAAAATATTCCGTATCCTCGTCGTTGCCCATATAGGATTGATAATACAGAAGGAATTCCAGTTTCAGTCCTTCGATTTCGGTGGCATCAACAGGATTGGTCAGTACAAGCTGTTTGGTAAGTGGTTCTGTTTGTGCCAAATCTGTGATGGATGCGGCAAAATTACCGTTGTTGTAACCCGATGATATGGTAGGCCTTAATACGTAATAAGGAGGTTTGGTTACCTGATACGGATTGCTACGGTTGAGCCAGTTTCCATCTGGGAAAGCTGCTGTGCCGGCAATTGAGAACACTCCCAGACCACTGTTGAATCTCTCGTCTATGAGTGATACTTCTTCGTAATCACCTGAAGATGTGATGCTGATAGAAGACTCATCCCCACAAATATCCGGGTCTGAGGCATCAATATCTATGGTTGGTATCGGATATACTCTGGCAATGACCGGTGTTCTTGCCACAGATTCACAACTGCCGTTGTGCGCCGTTACCCAGTACACATGGGTGCCAACGGGCAGGTCATTAATGTTGAAAATTCCGGTATTGTTTGTTTGTAAGACGCCACCGCCAAATTCTGTATTGTACAGATTATAGCTAGCACCTGCCGGACCCTGTGCTGAAATGGTTACATCACCAGGGCCGCATCTGTGACCGTGTTCCGGATCAATATTAACGGCTGTGATTTTGGCCGGACAATCCTGAATGACCCTGAACAGATAATCTTCGGCTTCACCGTATTCAAATGCGAATCCGTCATAATTATTTACACCATCCGTATATATGCCCTCATAATAACTTTTAAAGTCCTCACATGCATTAAAGTCATAAGCCCAAGACTCAAGCGATCCAATATATCCAGCAGGATAATTTGTGTATAAATCAATCCACCTATTGTAGGTTCTGATTCTTATGCGGTAATCTCCCGGTGTTTGATTCTGCGGAATTACAAAACCAAACAAAGCTGAATTGGTAGCAACCTCTTCTGTATCATATACCAGTTCGGTTGCTTCCTCAAAGACTCCGTTTTTGTTCCAGTCCACCCAAGCCTTGAAATGGCCTTTCCAAGGGTTCAGTTGGGCATGCACATTGATTCCCTGACCCTGTGCCTGTGTGGGCCTGTTGGCAACATTCCAGAGAGCGGTGAAATTCTGATAGCCGTTGGCATATCCATTGTTCAGATTAACAACATCTGTAGGGTTTAAAGCACCGAGAAAACGAGTGTCTCGGATATAGAGTTCATTTACAGGACTTGTAAGTGTTCGAACCTGACAGTATTCAGGATTATTGGCGTTTGTGTGATAGACAATCTTCAAATAAGGTCTATTAGCTCCGTTGGTATGATTGTGAAATGCATAAAAGTTATTTCCTGCATATTCACCAACGGGAACAACAGCTAAGTGAATATATCTCCCATTGGTATTGAACTGATTTTGTATATAATTGAGCCCATTTGGATAGGTAAATGGGCTGCTGTTCCAGCCGCCACTTAAATCGCCAATAAATTTAGGGTCAGAATATAATGTTGTTGCACTATTATAAAGATTAATTCCAGAATTATTTACTGGATTTGCTGAATTTGCCCACCCCCAATGATTTAGAGGATACGGATTCCCTCCAATATCATAAAGATTAGCATAACCCTCCACATATGTCATAATTGCGTTTGTGGGAATGGAAGTTGCATTGAATCTTATATGGTATTGAAGCCATCTGTGCCCAAAAATACTTCCAACTACTCCAAAAGTACCTACAGTTTCATTTTCACCTCCATTGCTGTTAACACTAATTGACCACCTATTTGTATTGTTTGGTGTTATATTCACAACAGTAGGGTCCACCATAACAGGAAACACCCTTTCACTGCTGAGCAGCCACTCCGTTTTCACTTTGGTTTTTACGGTCAGCAATTGGCCGATCTGGTGGGATTCGTAAACAGTATTTATTTCTTTTGACAAAGCCAATGGTTCGGCCGCGTCTTTTGAGACCGGGTTTTCGTACAGATAAATTGCTTTTCCATGACTGTCTTTGACCATGATGCCTTTCTCAGTGGTTGTCGCCGTCCAGCCTACGGGGAGCAGTATATCTTCACTAAAAACCAAATATGCAGCGTTGGCAGGCGCCATGTGCAAAGCCTGTTTGTTTGGGATAATATAATTTAATTCCCTTTTGCCGGTAAGTACGGTATATTCGGCAGAAATCTGTCCGAAAAGCTGGTGGTAATACACCTTGTTTTCCTGTATATCTGCAGCCGGATTTTGGCTGTTCATCACACCCACAGCCTGTCCGTTCACTTCCCAAAACATTTTGGTGTTGAGAAATTCCAATACTTCTCCTTCTGTGGTTTTTGATTTTACACCCTTATTTGCAGTTGCACCAAAATAAGATTCAAACAAGTTGGCAGTATTGGCATACGGGAAAGCTGAATTGGGATTGGAAATCACTTTGTGGTCAATATCAAGGAACTGTCCGTTTTTTTCGTAATGGATAGGACCGGCGCCAATCAGTGCGGTATAACTTCCGTCTTCGTTGATATAGTGTTTTGAGAAAGCATCTCTCTTGCTTAGGTCTTCTTTCTTACCTTTCACCGCTTCAAAGGGCGACTGTTGCGGGTTTTCGATATTTACGGCACCACTGTGGTTGCCAACTGTTCCTTTTGCCTCGGCAGATTCAATTCTTCTTTCTATGGGTTTCCCCTGATTGAGGTCATTGTTGCGTGAGGGCTGATTTTGTTTCTCGGCTTTCAATCTGTCAATCAATTCTTTGTCATAGGAAATTTCTCTTTGAATCAGATTTTCAGAATTAATTTTCCTGACAGGGGTTTGTGAATCCCCTTGCTGAATCATTACGGATTGACGGCTTTTCTGAATTGTATTTTGGGTTTCTTTGACTTGTCCGGACACAAATCCGAAAGCGAGTGCAGTCAACAAATTAAGTACTATAAAACTTTTTCTGATTTTGGATGGGTGATTGTAATGTTTATCGCCCGAAGAATTCTCCCCAATAGGGGAAAAGGTAGATAGATTTTTCATATCAGCTTAGTTTGGTTGTACAAAAGTAATTAAAAATCTCAGTCTTACAAATTTATTTTTTCTGTTTTGTTCTGACAATTAATGGATTGAGCCGTTGATCGGCTATTGGCCTGACGAATGGCAGGGCAGAAGAATTAAAAAAATGGCCGATGTTCATCAGGTTAGTTCAGCCGGAAACACCTTATAATATATTATGCATTGATTCAGTAGCCAAATCCCTTCAGATCCCAGTTTTTTTTTCGCCAGTCTTTTCTGACTTTTACAAAGAGTTTCAGAAAGACCTTTTTGCCAAAAAATTTCTCCAGATCTTCTCTGGCTTCTTTTCCGACTTTGGTCAGAGATTCGCCTTTGTGTCCGATCAGTATTCCTTTCTGGGTGTCTCTTTCGACATAGATATCGGTTTCGATCTGTATCAGTTCAAAACCTTCTTTGAAAACTTCGGTCACCACTTCGACCGAATAGGGAATTTCTTTTTTGTAATTGAGCAGTATCTTTTCACGAACGGTTTCGTTCACTATGAACCGCTCGGATTTGTCGGTCAGCTGGTCTTCGGGGAAATACATATGTCCCTCGGGCAGCAGTTCGACGATTCTGTTTTTGAGCAGATCTATATTTGCATTTTCGATTGCTGAAATCGGAAGGATCTCGGCCAGAGGCAGCATCCGATGCCAGTAATCCACCGATTCTTCAAGTTGCTGCTGATTGCTCTGATCGATTTTGTTGATCAGCACCAAAACCGGAACTTTCAGTTTTTTGAGCTTTTCAAAAACCTCTTCATTTCTGGGTTTTCGCTCACCGGTTTCCACCATATAAAGAATCAAATCGGCATCGACCAGTGCTTCCTTTACATAATCCATCATCTTTGACTGCAACTCATAAGCCGGTTCGAGTATGCCGGGTGTATCCGAAAAAACAATCTGATAATCTTCGCCGGTCAGTATGCCTTTGATCCGATGACGGGTGGTTTGCGCCTTATGGGTTGCAATCACCAGTTTTTCGTCCATCAGTTTGTTCATCAGCGTGGATTTACCCACATTCGGATTCCCGATGATGTTGACAAAACCCGATTTGAATTTCTTTTGTTCCGGCATTTGGCAAAATTAGTACAATTTAGAAGAAAGCACCGACAGAAATTCGGCAGATTGCATTCATTGACTCAAAGCCGAATCAAAATTTATTCAAAAAAACAAAATCATTAACTTAGCCGAATTAAAATTTAAGCTCTTTTTCGAACCGGAACCGATGAAAAAATTCCTGAAAATTTCGACAATCATACTCCGTTTCCTTTGCGGATTGTTCCTGATCTGGTATGCGCTGTATTTTCTTTTTGGCGACAGTGTGGCGCTCCGTTTTTCGAAGCGCGAATTTGCGGCTGTCTTCACCCAAATTCTGGTATTTGCCGCTGCCGTTTCGGTGTACGGACTGTTTATACTTTTTATCCGTTCGACTCAAAAAAAGCGAATCAATATACTGTTGTTCATCGGCGGACTGATTGGCGGCTGTCTCCCGCTGCTGCTCTATCACGGATATTTGCAGTACAGCTGCGGTTTCTGGAATATGGAACAAATTTCCGAAAAAACAATTTTTGAAAACACCCAAAACCCGGATGAAAGCGTGCAACTGATCCGGTCAAAATGCAAAACCGGCGATTTGGAAACCGTTGATACACTTTATATTAAAAAAACGGGTACATTATTGGACTGGACAGCCGATGTGAATTTTGAAAAATCAGAAAGGGGAGAATGGGTCAGCCGATGATACGGTATTTGGATGCTCGGTTTATGCAAGCTGCAGAAAAATCTTCCAATCTTTAATTTCTGAACTGCATTTCGACAGATTCAGGATGACGACCTGAAACAAATTTATCTCCAAAAATTTCGTTAACTTTATAATTGTTTCGAATCGATTCAAATGGCAACATCCAAAGAAATACAGCTGAGAAAACACAAACTGATTGCCACCGGTCTGTTTTTTCTGATGGCTTTGATTTACGGACTGACGGTTTGGCTTCAGCATCATTCTTCGGCGGGATGGATTGGATATGTCAAAGCTTTTTCTGAAGCCGGTATGGTCGGTGCGCTTGCCGACTGGTTTGCGGTGACTGCGCTGTTTCGCCATCCGCTGGGGCTGCCGATACCCCATACCAACCTGATCAGAAAAAAGCAAAAAGACCTGGGCGACAATTTGGGGAAATTTGTAAAAGAAAATTTTCTGAATCCTGAAAATATCAGACCCTATATCGAAAAACTGGATGTGGTAAAAATAGTTGCCGACTGGCTGAAAAAAGAGCACAACAGAGAATTGTTTCAGCAGGAGAGTTTTGGACTGATTAAAAAAATTATACTCGATCTGGAAGATGCCGAAGTAGAAGAATTCCTGAATCGGAAAAGTATTGAACTGCTGCAGTCAGTGGATTATCAGAAAATTGCTTCGGCAGGAATTCATTATATGGTCGAAAATAACGAACACAACCGGCTGATTGACAATTTACTGCCACAGATCAAAGATTATGTGAATGAGAGCCAGTTGCTGATCAGAGAAAAAATTTCCGAGAACCGCCCTTTTATTGCATTTCTTGCAGGTAAAAAAATTTCAAAGGAACTGATTGCAGGATTTGAGAAGTTCATTGAAGAAATTCAAAACAGTCCGGATCATTTTGTCAGAAAGAAAATTGAATCGGGTTTGGATGATTTTGCAGAAAAACTTTTGATTTCAGACGAATGGAATCAAAAATTTGAACGGCTGAAAATTGAGCTGATCAATTCAGAAAACCTTCAGCCCTATGTCCATGATCTTTGGCTGATCATCAAACAGATGCTGCTCGAAAATTTGGAGGAATCCGATTCGGTACTGAAAGATTATTTTGACCGAAACATTCAAAAACTGTCCGAAAATCTGTCAAACGATCCCGAACTCGGCAAACGGATCAACGGCTGGATCCGTCATTTCTCTTATCGGATGATACTGAAAAACCGGAATGAAGCAGAAAAGCTGATCAGCACCACCGTTTCTGAATGGAAAGGAGATGAGCTCAGCCGGAAACTGGAACTTGAAGTCGGAAAAGATTTGCAGTGGATTCGGGTCAACGGCACCATCGTCGGCGGTCTGGTCGGGCTGATTATTTATACGCTGACCAAATTGTTCACCGGTTAAATATTTCCTTCGCTGAAACCTTAAATAAAGCATTTCGGCTCCAAGGCGGCGGAGTTCAGCGTTTTTAGCAGGGATTGAATAGAAAGGGAATTAAAATCAACCAAAATTAACCCAAAGAAAAAACGCTTCCTTTCGGAAACGTTTTTTGCAGTATAACAAACTGAATTATTCAGTTGGCTTTTCGTTATTCCTGATTTCTCTCCGGTTTTGGAAGAATCGCTTTTCTTGAAAGTTTCATTTTTCCTTTTTCGTCGTAACCCATCAGTTTGACTTTGATTTTGTCGCCGAGTTTCAAAACTTCTTCCACCGTATTCAGTCTTCTGTGCTCGATTTCCGAAATATGCACCAGACCTTCGGTTCCTTTTGAAATTTCTACAAACGCACCAAAGGGTTTGATTGATTTCACAATCGCATCGTAGGTTTCGCCCACTTCGGGGACAAATGCAATCTGTTTGATTCTTGCGATAGCCGCATCGATTCCTGCCTGATCCACACCAGCGATTTCAACCACACCGACTTCATCATTCTCTTCGATTGAAATTGTGGTTTCGGTTTCTTTCTGAAGTTCCTGAATGATTTTACCGCCCGGTCCGATGACAGCGCCGATAAATTCTTTCGGAATGGTTACAGTAACCAGTTTCGGTGCATTTGGTTTCAGCTGTGGTCTCGGTTCTGACAATGCTTTCATCATCTCGCCAAGTATATGGATTCTTCCTTCTTTTGCCTGTTCCAGTGCCTGTTCAAGAATGTCCATTGTCAATCCCTGAATCTTGATATCCATCTGGCAGGCGGTGATACCTTCTTTGGTTCCGGTTACTTTAAAGTCCATATCGCCCAGGTGATCTTCGTCGCCAAGGATGTCTGACAATACGGTCCATTTGCCTGATTTCTGATCAGTGATCAGTCCCATTGCAATACCCGATACCGGTTTTTTGATATTCACCCCGCCGTCCATCAGTGCCAGACAGCATGCGCAAACCGTTGCCATTGAAGACGAACCGTTTGATTCGAGTATATCGGAAACCAGACGCACGGTATAAGGATAATCGTCGGGCAGTGTCCAGGTCAGCGCTCTCTGTGCCAGATTTCCGTGTCCGACTTCTCTTCTTGAAGTTCCTCTCAGCGGTCTTGCTTCACCGGTTGAGAATGGCGGAAAATTATAGTGCAAAAAGAATTTTTCATCGTGCTGTGAAATCACGCTGTCAATCATATTTGCATCTTTTGAAGAACCGAGTGTCAGTGCAGACAGCGACTGGGTTTCACCTCTGGTAAAAATCGCAGAACCGTGTGAGCCGGGCAGATAATCCACTTCACACCAAATCGGTCTGATTTGTTTTGGATTACGTCCGTCCAGGCGCACACCCTCATTGAGGATCATCTGACGCATTGCTTCTTTTTCAACATCGTGATAATATGTTTTTGCAAAGGGTGTCACTCTTTCGAGTTCTTCCGGATCTTCAACATACTGAGCCAGGAATTCGTCGAGTACTGCCTGAAATTTTTCGGCTCTTTCTTCTTTTCCTGACGGCTGTTTTGCCACTTCATATACTTTGTCATAACATTCTTTCCACACTTTTTCGCGGATTTCTTCGTCATGAACTTCGTGGCAGTATTCTCTTTTTGGAAGCGACTTGCCGCATTTTTCGGCGAGTCTTTCCTGTGCTTCAATTTGTTTTTTGATTTCTTCGTGCGCAAACGAAATCGCTTCGAGCATTTCGCTTTCAGAGATTTCATTCATTTCGCCTTCAACCATTACAATAGAAGATTTGGTTGCACCGACCATGATGTCGATGTCGGCTTTTTTGAGCTGTTCGTAACTCGGGTTGATCATCAGTTCGCCGTCGATACGGATTACTCTTGTTTCAGACATCGGGCCGTTGAACGGGATGTCGGTAACTGCGATTGCCGCGGAGGCTGCAAGGCCTGCAAGCGAATCGGGCATTACATCTTTGTCGTATGAAATCAGTGAGATCATCACCTGAACTTCGGCATGAAAATCATCGGGGAACAAAGGTCTGAGTACTCTGTCCACCAGACGCATGGTCAATACTTCTTCGTCCGAAGGTTTTGCTTCTCTTCTGAAAAAATTACCGGGAATTCTTCCCCCGGCATAAAATTTCTCTCTGTAATCTACTGTCAGCGGAAGGAAATCAACTCCTTCGTTTGCCTCCTGGTTGGCAACCACCGTTGCCAGCAGCATGGTGTCGCCCATTCTTACAACCGCAGAGCCGTTTGCCTGTTTGGCCAGCTTCCCGGTTTCAATCGTGATTTCACGGCCGTCTGCCAGTGTAATCGTTTCTTTGATTGCTTGTGGAATCATTTGTTTAATAAATTTTAATTCGTCTTGGCAAGACCGTTTGTCTCACCGGATATTTATAGTCTCTCTATAATTCAATTTGGTCGGGCCGCAGCCGGCATTGATTCCAACAGTAAAAAAACAAACAAAAAAGGCAATCTCGCAATTGCCTTTTTATAAGATTTGAATTTGTTTTATTTACGAAGACCAAGCTCTGCAATGATTGCACGATATCTTTCGATATCCTTGGCTTTTAAATAATCCAGTAATCTTTTTCTTTTACCTACCAGTCGAACCAGCGCTTTTTCGGTGTTGAAATCCTTTTTGTTGGTTTTCAAATGCCCGGTCAAATGATTGATTCTGTAAGTGAACAAAGCGATTTGACCTTCGGCAGAACCGGTGTCAGCAGCTGATTTACCGTGTTTTGCGAAAATTTCTTCTTTTTTTTCTGTTGTTAAATACATGCCAATATTATTTAATGATTTTTATGTATGAGGGTGCAAAGGTACAATTATTTGATCAATCAGAAAATTTTATTTCCAAATTATCGAATACAGCTGTCCGGAATCCACGAGACCCGTAATAAATTAAATGATGCAGTTACACCAAAACCGATGCATAGAATCCTTCTCATCTCTCAGCGAAAGTGTGGTCAGCTCCCTGCGATAACACTCAGGGTGGGAAAAATCAGAATTTCTGAAGAGACTTCGACCTATGTAAGAGTATCTTTAATTTCAAAGGAACCCGCCTGTCATTTAGTTTCTGATGAGTTTTCTTTTCAGGAATTGTTTTTCATAAATTCTTCTGCTTTATCGACCATATTTTTTGATCCGCAGAAAAACGGAACCCGCTGATGAAGGCTTTCGGGCTGTATGTCCAAAATCCGTCTGAAACCGTCGGTTGCTTTTCCGCCTGCCTGTTCGGCCAAAAATGCCATTGGATTGCATTCGTACAAAAGCCTGAGTTTTCCGTTCGGACTGTTTGTCCCTGACGGGTATATATATATGCCGCCTTTGATCATATTCCGGTGGAAATCAGCGCAAAGCGAGCCGATGTATCTCGAAGTATAGGGGCGATCCTCCTCTTTTGACTGACAATATTTGATGTAATCTTTCACGCCCTGCGGAAACAGTGCATAATTTCCTTCATTGATTGAATAAATTTTTCCGTCTTCGGGAATCTTCAAATTCGGATGCGAAAGATAAAAAGTCCCGATTTGCGGATTGAGTGTAAAACCGTTTGTGCCGCGCCCGGTGGTATAAATCAGCATGGTTGAACTGCCGTAAACAATGTAACCGGCTGCAACCTGCTGACTGCCCGGCTGAAGAAAATCTTCTAACTGAACCGGCGTACCTTCGGGTGTGATTCTTCTGTATATTGAAAAAATCGTCCCCACAGAGACATTTACATCTATATTTGACGAACCGTCCAGCGGATCAATCAGCACCACATAGTGGCTGTTTTCCGAATACTGCGCATTTTCAATCCGAATAAAATCCTCATTTTCTTCAGATGCTATTCCGCAGACCACTTCTCTTTGTGAAAGCGTATTGATAAAAACCGTATTTGCAAAGACATCCAGTTTCTGCTGTTCTTCACCCTGTACATTTTCTTTTCCGAATTTCCCGAGTATATCTATCAGTCCCGCCTGATTTACTTTCTGATTCACAATCTTGCATGCCAGTTTGATCGAACTGAGCAGTCGGGTCAGCTCACCGGTTGAATATTTGAAATCTTTCTGATTTTCTATGATAAATTCACCCAGCGTCTGATGATCTCTTTCCAAATCCATAATTGATAGTTTGTTTGAATACACAAATATCGTAAAATTATAGAATCAAACATTCTTAAAAATAGAAAGACAACAATGTTTATATTTGTCATTCAATTTTTTTGAGTTCAAGGAATCAGATGAAAGTTTTCAAATTTGGCGGTGCTTCGGTCAAAGATGCCGCCGGGGTAAAAAATATTGCAGAAGTTCTGAAGACAGCCGGTTGCAATGAAGTCTTCATGGTGGTTTCCGCTATGGGTAAAACCACCAATGCAATCGAAGACGCGGTGAGGCTGTATTTTGAGAACGGGGATTTTGAACTCAGGATTTCCGAAATTCAAAATGCGCATCTTGAAACCGTCAAAGAACTTTTTGAGGCCGGACATCCGGTGTATGACGAGGTCTTGAATTTATTCTCCGATTTGAGAATGTTCTTTCAAAAAAACAAATCGCCCAATTATGATTTTGTGTATGATCAGACGGTTTCTTTTGGCGAAATGCTTTCTACCAAAATCGTGAGTCATTACCTGAATCTGAGCGGAATTGAAAACCAGTGGCTGGATGTGCGCGATCTCATCAAAACCGATGACAATTACCGTGAGGCAAAAGTCGATATGGAATTGAGTCAAAAGAATTTTAAAAAACTCAAAAAGGGCAAATTTTATATCACTCAGGGATTTTTGGGTTCAGACCCAAATTATTTCACCACCACACTCGGACGTGAAGGATCAGATTATACGGCGGCGATTATCGCCTATTGCACAGATGCCGAAAGCATGACGATTTGGAAAGATGTGGAAGGTGTACTGAATGCAGATCCGAGATATTTTGAAAATCCGGTACTGCTCAAAAATATTTCCTATCAGGAAGCCATTGAACTTGCTTACTACGGCGCTTCGGTCATTCACCCCAAAACGGTGAAGCCGCTCCGTCAGAAAGAGATTCCGTTTTTTGTCAAATCATTTCTGAACCCCAAGGGTGGGGGCACCCGAATTGAAAACGGGCTGAAACTCGAACCCGATGTGCCCTGTTATATTTTGAAGAAAAATCAAAATCTGCTGACACTGACCGCACTTGATTTTTCATTTATCACAGAAGACAATATCAGCCGAATTTTCAGTCTGCTTCACCGGCTCAAGCTCAAAGTGAATCTGATGCAGAATTCGGCAATCACACTCTCGTTCTGTGTGGAAGATAAATTTTTCAGGCTCGATCAATTTATTGATGAAGTATCTGTGGCTTTTAAGGTTGAATGTGAAAAAGATGTATCTTTATACACTGTCAGAAATTTTGAAAATATGACAACAGCAGTGCCGGGGGATGGGAAAGAACTTTTGCGGCAAATAATTAAGAATACTTTACAGATTATCAGGAAGTGAGAAGACTGATCAGTACAAAGGATATTTACCAGGCTTCCGGTTTGAAAAAACTGGGTCCTTTCGGCTATCCGATTGCCTGGCTTTTCAAAATCATCAGCGGGATTCCAAGGGTCAATCGGCTGTATTCGGGCGGTTACGGAAAAGAAGCACCCCAGTTTCTTGAATACCTGCTTGATGATCTCGACATCAAATATGAATTGCACGAAGAGGATTTGAAAAGAATTCCAAAAGAAGGAAATTTTGTAATCCTGTCCAATCATCCGTTGGGTGCTTTGGACGGAATACTGATGATGCATATCATCGGAAAGGTTCGTCCCAACTTTAAGGTGATGGGTAATTTTCTGCTCAGAAAAATCGAACCCCTCCAACCGATGGTGATTGCGGTCAATCCGTTTGAAACCCGAAAAGACGCCTTCAACAGTGCAATGGGGATGAGAGAAGCGATTCGTCACATCAGAAACGGCTATTGTCTCGGTATATTTCCGGCTGGAGAAGTTTCAAACAAAAATGAAAAGGGTGAAATCACCGATCGCGAATGGCAGGAAGCGGTGATGAAACTGATCAAAAAGTTGAATGTGCCCGTAATCCCAATGTACTTTCATGCCAAAAACAGCCCTGTCTTCTATCGGTTGTCAAAATTGAGCCCCAGCCTTCAGACTGCAATGTTGCCGTCAGAAATGGTCAGACCGAGAACAAAACCGATTCAAATCAGAATCGGAAAACCAATTACCCCCAAACAGCAGGATGAATTTGAGGACATCAGATCGTTTACTGATTTCCTCCGAAAAAAAACCTATTCGCTTTCCTATTATTACAATCGGACTTCGCTGTTGCTCGACACGCTGAAAATTCCGGCTACCATTGCAAAAAACACAAAAAGCCGGAAACCGAAAGAAGTCATTGAAGAAACACCGCACGAACTGATCGAACATGAAATTTCTGAACTCAAAAAATCTGAGGAATTGCTGCTTTTTAAAAACAACAACTACGAATGTTATTTCACAAGCGCCAATGAAATTCCGAATATACTGAGAGAAATTGGACGGCTCAGGGAATTGACTTTCAGAGAAATCGGCGAAGGTACCAATCAGGAAATCGATCTTGACCGTTATGATGTGCATTATCATCATCTGTTTCTCTGGGACAATGATGCAAAACAAATTGTCGGTGCATACCGCATGGCACTCGGACATGAAGTTTATGAAAAATACGGAGTCAACGGATTTTATCTGAACGAACTTTTCCATATTGAGCCAGAACTTTATCCGTTTTTGAACAACTGTATCGAGATGGGTCGCGCATTTATCATCACGCAATATCAGCAAAAACCGATGCCGCTGTTCCTGTTGTGGCGCGGAATCGTTCATGTGACTCTTCGTCATCCCGAAGAAAAATACATCATTGGCGGGGTGAGCATCAGCAATCAGTTTTCGGATTTTTCAAAATCCCTGATGATTGAATTTATGAAGTCACATTATTATGATCCCTATGTGGCTCAGTTTGTCAGGCCAAAAAATGAATTCAAAATCAAACTCAAAGATGCTGACAAAGAATTTTTCTTTGATGCCGCCGAACAGGATTTGAACAAACTCGACAAACTGATCGACGAAATCGAACCCAATCTGCTCAGAATCCCGGTTTTGCTCAAAAAATACATCAAACAAAATGCGAGAATCATCGGTTTCAATGTGGATCCGAAATTCAATGATGCGGTTGACGGACTGATGTATATCCGAATCAGCGATTTGCCCGAAAGTACCGTAAAGCCTGTGCTTGAGGAATTCCAGGCAGAACTTAACCGGAAACTTGAATCCGGAAATGATAATCTGCAACTGTAATTATTTTTGTATGATTGAAATAAATTAAAAAATTAAAAAATGGACAATCTCTCAAGAGCTGTTGAATACTCGACCGCATCCACGGGCCTCAGATTTGCAAATTTTATCGTTGACTTCATTGTCTATGTCATTGTATGGAATGTTATGCAGTGGTTTGTTTTCTATGGATTGTACTCGATTGCCGAAACTTCCGTTTTTCCTGTTGGGGTTCCGGTCTTTTGGTATGTCTTTGGAGCCTTATTCTGCGCCATGTTCTATGCAGTTCAGGAATATCTGTTCAAAGGCAGGACAATCGGGAAATTTATAACCGGAACCAAAGCGGTAACTTTGGATGGTGAAGAACCGGATTTTAAAAAATATTTTATCCGGTCGCTTTGCAGAATGATTCCTTTTGAGCCTGTTTCTTTTCTGTTTTCGGCTTTTGGCTGGCATGATACCATTTCAAAAACCAGGGTGGTGAAGCTGACCGATTTTGAAAGAATCAGAAACCGTCAGGACAATATTGACCAGATCGGCTCCGAAGCCGCAGTCCGATGAATTCAGGCTTTTTGTAATTTACGGCTAATCTTAAATTTGGGGCTTTCACAATGAATTATTGACAATCAGAAATTGATTTTGTTGATAATTCAACTTTCGGGCGGGATTTAAAATCACTAACTTTCAGCATTCAATTTTAACCGAAAATTTTCGAGAATGTTTTTGATTTATGACACCGAAACTACCGGATTGCCAAAGAGAAAGGATGCTCCTTTGGAGGATGTGGACAACTGGCCAAGAATGGTTCAAATTGCCTGGCAGCTGCATGACAGGACCGGCAGACTGATTGAAAATGAAAATTTCATTATTCGCCCCGACGGTTTTGACATTCCTTTTAATGCGGTTCAGATTCATGGCATCACCACCGAAAAGGCTCTTGCCGAAGGTTTGCCCGTAAAAGAAGTGCTTGAAAAATTCAGACAGTCATTGAAGAAGGCAGAAGTACTGGGCGGACACAATCTCGATTTTGATCAGAAAGTTGTCGGCTCCGAATTGATCAGAGCCGGATTCGATCATCATGAAATCGAACTTCCGGTTGCAGATACCATGGAGTCTTCGGTTGAGTATTGTGCAATTCCGGGCGGACGGGGTGGAGGATACAAATATCCGAGACTCGAAGAATTATACAAAACCCTTTTCACATCAAACTTTGAAGAAGCACACAATGCGGCTGCCGATGTGAATGCGACCGCACGCTGTTTTTTTGAATTGATCCGAATCGGAGTTTTTACAAAAGAAACGATTCGGATGACCGATCGGGAAATTGAGTTGTTCAAAGAGATAAATCCCGATGTGATTGAAGCAGCCGACATACAAATCGAATCCCAGGTTGAAGATTACAAAAAAATAAATGACCATTTGGACTTGGGGTTGAACGAAAACAAAACAGCGACCACAGCTGCTCCTTACTTCCATTTTCATAATCATACTTCATTTTCAATTCTGACCGCAACCACTTCGGTCGAAAATCTGGTCAAAAAGGCAATCGAAGAAAAAATGCCCGCCGTTGGAATCGCTGATTCCGGCAATCTCATGGGTGCATTTAAATTTGTGAGTGCTGTCCAAAAAGCAAACGATGCAAAACAGGCTGAAATCAATAAATTGAGAGAAGAAAATCCTGAAGCAGAGATTGAGGATTTTACACCCATCATTCCAATCATCGGAACTGAGGTGTATGTCTCGGAAAATTACCTTCAAAAAAAATTCACAAAAGACCAGCCCGACAGAAGATATACACAACTGCTGATTGCAAAAAATAAAAACGGTTATCTGAATCTGTCCAAAATATCTTCTGCCGGATACATTGACGGTTATTATGCGGGTTATCCGAGGGTTGGAAAAGAAATCATCGAACAGTACAGTGAAGATCTGATTGCGACCACCGGAACGCTTGAAAGCGAAATTCCATATCTGATTCTGAATGTGGGCGAAAAGCAGGCGGAAAAGGTTTTTGAATGGTATCTGAATGTTTTTCTTGATGATTTCTATATCGAACTGATTCGCCACGGTCTGCCCGAAGAAGAAATTGTCAACCGGACTCTGTTGAGATTTGCAAAGAAATACAATGTGAAGGTCATCGCCCAGAACAATACTTTTTACATTGATCAGAAAGATGCTGAAGCTCAGGATATTTTGCTGTGCGTTCGCGACGGCGAGAAAAAGGCAACTCCAATCGGCAGAGGACGAGACACCCGTTTTGGTTTTCCAAATGATGAATTCTATTTCAAATCTCAGGATCAGATGAGAAGTCTTTTCTATGATATTCCCGAGGCAATTGATAACCTTTCCGGACTGCTCGACAAAATTGAGACCTACAGTCTTTCCAGCGATGTACTCCTTCCAAAATTTGATATACCCGAAGAATTCAAATTCGAAGAAGACGAGAAGGACGGTGGTATCCGCGGAGAAATGGGTTATCTGAGATATCTGACCTACGAGGGTGCATTAAAAAGATACGGTGAAATCACAGATGAAATCAGAGAGAGGCTTGACTTTGAATTGGATACCATTGAGATGACCGGTTATCCGGGATATTTTCTGATTGTTCAGGACTTTACTTCCCAGGCGAGAAAAATGGGTGTTTCGGTCGGCCCGGGGCGGGGGTCCGCTGCAGGTTCGGCGGTTGCATACTGTATTGGAATTACAAATGTGGATCCGATCAAATACAATCTGCTGTTTGAGCGTTTTCTGAACCCCGACCGTATCTCAATGCCCGATATCGATATTGACTTTGATGACCGCGGACGTGAAAAAATCATACAGTGGGTGATCAACAAATACGGTAAAACTCAGGTGGCTCAGATCATTACCTACGGAACTTTGGCGGGGAAATCTGCAATTCGAGATACCGCCCGTGTTCTTGATCTGCCTTTGTCCGAATCCGACAGGCTGGCTAAAAAAGCACATATCAAACTCAATGATTTGTACAAGCTCAATGAGAGCCAGCTGAAATCAAAACTCAGCGGCGACGAACTCAATGATGCACTCGAACTGAAAGAAATTCTACAGCGAAATTCTCTTGAGGGTGAAACTCTCCAACAGGCAAGAGTAATTGAAGGTTCGCTCAGAAATACCGGAGTCCACGCCTGCGGTGTAATCATTACACCAAAAGATATACGCGAAATGGTGCCGGTGGCGGTTGCAAAAGACTCTGAATTGCTGATTACCCAGTTTGACAACTCGGTTGTTGAAAACGCCGGTCTGCTCAAAATGGACTTTTTGGGATTGAGAACGCTGACCATCATCAATGACGCAATCGAACTCATCGAAAAAAATCACCCGGGGGTAAAAATTGATATTGACAACATACCACTGGATGACCCGATTACTTATGCGCTTTTTCAAAGAGCCGAAACCGTCGGGATTTTCCAATACGAATCGGTGGGAATGCAAAAACATCTTCAGGAACTCAAGCCCGATAAATTTGAAGATTTGGTTGCAATGAATGCACTGTACCGCCCGGGGCCGATGCAGTATATTCCCAACTTCATTGCCAGAAAGCAGGGAAGAGAGCCAATCACTTATGATTTGCCCGATATGGAGGAATATCTGGCGGAGACATACGGAATCACCGTTTATCAGGAACAGGTGATGCTGCTTTCTCAGAAACTTGCCGGTTTTACAAAAGGTCAGGCTGATGTTTTGAGAAAGGCAATGGGTAAAAAACAGGAGAAGGTGCTTGCCGAAATGAAGCCCCAGTTTCTCGAAGGCGGTGAAAAGAACAATCATCCCAAAGAGATTCTTGAAAAAATCTGGCATGACTGGGAAGCATTTGCTTCTTATGCATTCAACAAATCTCATTCGACCTGTTATGCGCTGGTGGCTTATCAGACCGGGTATCTGAAAGCTCATTATCCTGCCGAATTTATGGCTTCCGTATTGAGCAACAACATGAACAACATCAAGGATGTGAGTTTCAATATGGAAGAATGCCGTTCAATCGGAATTCCGGTTTTGGGGCCTGATGTAAATGAGAGCAGTTATTTCTTTTCGGTGAATAATGATGGTGCAATCCGTTTTGGGATGGGCGCGGTGAAAGGAGTCGGCAGCAATGCGATTGAAGCAATCATCAGAGAGAGAGACGAGAACGGTAAATTTGAATCGATTTTTGATTTTGTACAGCGTACAGATCTTCATCAGATTAACAAAAGAACATTTGAAAACCTGATTCTGGCAGGCGCATTTGACGGACTGGAATCAAATCGCGCACAATTTTTTCATGAAGAAGGCGGTTCGACCAATCTGGAAAAACTGATTCGTTTCGGTGCCTCATATCAATCTGCAAGAGACAGTGCGCAGACTTCACTTTTTGGAGATATGCCCGGCGAAATCGATGTGGTCAGACCCAATTTGCCGGTCTGTCAGCCGTGGAGCAGCATACAGCGGTTGAACCGTGAAAAGGAAGTGGTCGGGATTTATATTTCAAACCATCCGCTCAATGAATTCAGAGAGGAAATGAAATTCTTTCCAAACCTCAGCCTGAAACAACTCAAAGGTAATGAAGAACTGCTGAAAGGAAGAGAACTGAAAGTGGCGGGAATCGTTACCGATGCTCAGATTCGGGTCTCGTCCAAAGACGGAAGAGAATTCGGGATTCTGACCATTGAGGATTTTTCGGATCAGTATGAATTCAGACTCTATGGCGAAGATTTCCTGAAAAACAAACATTTCTTTCAGGTCAATATGACGCTCGCTGTTCGTTTGAACATTACCGAGCGGGTGTACAAAGACCGGGAGGGCAATGTTACGGGCAACAGGATTTTTGTGAATATCAGCCGCATTGGTCTGCTTGACGAAATTCTTGAAAAAGAGACCAACGAACTCAAACTCTGTATGGAACTCGAAAATCTGACTTCAGAAGTTTATGCTGATATAGTTGGGTTGCTGAAAAAATACAAAGGTGAAAAAAGAATGAAAATCCGGCTGCTCGACAAATCAAACGCTCAGGAGCTCCTCATGAGTTCAGCCACATCTAAGGTTGAAATCAACAGAAGCCTGATCAAAGATTTGAAAAAAATTCCCGGATTGGAGTTCAGCCTAAAATGAAATTGTTATTATTCTATTGATAAATCCTATTGGAATTTAAAGCCACTTGTCTCAAATTGTTCTAATTTTGTGTGAAGTTTAATTAAAATTATATATAATGGCACTTGAAGTAACTGACTCTACATTCGCAAAAGAAGTTCTGGAATCCGGTAAACCGGCAATGGTAGATTTCTGGGCAACCTGGTGCGGACCCTGCCGAATGGTAGCACCCACTGTTGAAGAGTTGTCCAATGAATACGGAGATGAGGTCGTAATCGCAAAAGTGGATGTGGATAACAATCAGGAGGTTGCTGCTGAGTTTGGAATCCGAAACATCCCAACCCTGCTTTTCTTCAAAGACGGAAAAGTAGTTGACAAAGTTGTGGGAGTTGCACCTAAATCTCAGTTGGAGCAAAAATTGAAAGCAATTATGAATTAATTTATTTTCAAAAATTTTATGAAACTGTCTCAAAAGGACAGTTTTTTTATTTTTGGCCAAATATGAAGAAACTTCTGTCCTTTTTGATTCTCAGCTGCGCTCTGCTTTCCGGTCAGAAAAACAAACCGCAATACACGGCTGAGGTCAGTTATTATTACGGAAGCATATTGCCGCACAGCCCCGGAATCATCCATCTGATTACTGCACATCCCGAAGGCGTGATGCTCACTGTCAATCGAAAAACCTTTGGCGAAAAGGAATGGGAGTCAAGATTGAATTATCCCGATTTTGGTGTGAGTTTTCATTATCAGAACAATAAGAATAAGGAACTCGGAGATTTGTACGGTCTGTTTGGTCATTACAGTTTTTACTTTTTTGGCAGAAGTCTTCAGCTGAGAATCGGTGAGGGAATCGCGTACAACACCAATCCTTATGACAAAGAGAAAAATTACCGGAATTTCGCCTTCAGCACCCACCTGATGCCTTCCACTTTTTTTATGCTGAATTATCAGAAAGAAAACCTGCTGGACGGTCTTGGGCTGCGCGCCGGACTTTTTCTGATTCATCATTCAAACGGAACCATCAAATCACCCAATACAAGCATCAATACTGTCGGCGCCAATATAGGTCTGACTTATTTGTTCGACCGGCAGACTGAAAGAATATATCACCAAAAAGAAAAATCTGATTCTGCTTTTTCCAAACCGCTCCGCTTCAATTTCTTCTTCAGGTCGGGAGTCCAGGAAAGCCGAACCATCGGTGCCGGTCAATATCCGTTCTACACTTTTTCGATTTATGCCAGCAAAGAAATCAGTCCTACAAGTGCTTTTCAGTTGGGCGCAGATGTGTTTTTGTCGATCATGCTCAAACATGAAATAGAAATGCTTTCTGCTACCTTCCCCGAACTGGGAATCGACCCCGATACAGATTACAAAAGAGTCGGAATTTTTGGCGGTTATGAATTCAGCCTCGACCGCCTGTCGGCTGAAATTCAGTTTGGTCTTTATGTGTACGATGATTACAAATCATACAACAATGTCTATCAGCGGTTGGGTGTAAAGTATCGTTTTTATAAAAATTTTTACATCGGAACCGGTCTGAAAACCCATTATTCAAAAGCAGAAATGATGGAATTTTCTGTAGGTGCCCGGTTTTGACTTTTGAACTTTCATCTTATAAAGAAGTTTTTCAAACCACTGAATTTAGCGTGGTTCAGTGATTTTCAAGTTCTTTATTTATAAGCATGCAAATGAGTACAGAGCGGATGTTTTCCTAAGCATTCAGAATGTCCTTTGGCTGAATTGACAAAATAAGTTGAATCGGATTTCATTTCAAACATCTGAAAAACTTAATTGAATCCGCTTTGTACAATTAAACTATTGTGCTAAATTTGCCACTTTATTCGGGGCGTAGCGCAGTCTGGTAGCGTATCAGCATGGGGTGCTGGGGGTCGCTGGTTCGAATCCAGTCGCCCCGACAAAACAAAATGTCCCGCACGGCAGTGCGGGGCATTTTTATTTTCTGAAACTCAAAAAGCTGAATTTTGGGGTAATGGACAAATTTCAGGCTGTTTTTTAGACTTTTAAAATCTCCCGTTGATCAAAATTGAAATCAAAGAAAACAGGATTCGAAACATTCTTTCTGTAGCTGTAAAATTACTGTCAGATTGTCATTAAAACCGTTTCGGATTTAATTTTGCAATTACTGTAACAAATAAAATTGAAAATGGATTTTAACCAATATACGATCAAATCAAGGGAAGCCGTCCAAAAAGCACAGCAGATTGCTGTGTCAATGGACAATCAGGCGATCGAGCCCGCTCATCTGCTGAAGGGGATGCTCGAAACCGAACAGGATGTATTGAATTTTATCATCGAAAAACAAGGAGGAAATGTCAATTACATCAAAGACGAACTGACTGACATAATTTCACGATTTCCAAAAGTTCAGGGTGGTTCGGGAAATCATCTTTCAAACGAAACCAACAAAATTCTGGTGTCTGCAACCGACGAAGCATCAAAAATGAAAGATGAATTTATCAGTCTCGAACATCTGATGCTCGGGATACTCAAAAATTCATCAAATGTTTCACAGCTGCTGAAAGATCAGGGGCTGAATTACAACAATACGGTTGAGGTAATCAATGAATTGAGAAAAGGTCAGAGAGTGACTTCCGAAAGCGCAGAAGACAATTACAATTCGCTTGAAAAATATGCACGAAATCTGACCCGATTGGCAGCCGACGGAAAACTCGATCCGGTGATCGGCCGTGATGACGAGATCAGAAGGGTGCTCCAGATTTTGTCGAGAAGGACAAAAAACAATCCGATACTGATTGGTGAGCCGGGTGTGGGAAAAACTGCAATTGCAGAAGGAATCGCACACCGGATCATCAGCGGTGACGTACCCGAAAATCTGCTGAACAAACAGGTTTTTTCGCTCGATATGGGTGCGCTGATTGCAGGTGCGAAGTACAAAGGTGAATTTGAGGAAAGACTGAAATCGGTGATCAAAGAAGTTACCGAATCAAACGGAAACATCATTCTTTTCATTGACGAAATCCACACTTTGGTCGGTGCGGGCGGCGGCGGTGAAGGTGCGATGGACGCGGCCAATATACTGAAACCGGCTTTGGCAAGAGGCGAACTGAGAGCCATCGGCGCAACGACTTTGAACGAATACCAGAAATATTTTGAAAAAGACAAGGCGCTCGAAAGAAGATTTCAGCAGGTGTTGATTACAGAACCGGACGAAGAATCTGCGATTTCGATACTGAGAGGAATCAAAGAAAAATATGAAGTTCACCACAAAATCAGGATCAAAGATGAAGCGATCATCGCTGCGGTTCAGCTATCGACCCGATACATTGCAGACCGTTTTCTGCCCGACAAGGCAATCGACCTGATGGATGAGGCAGCTGCAAAACTGAGGATGGAAATGAATTCAAAACCTGAGGAGCTCGATATACTCGACAGAAAGATTATTCAGCTCGAAATTGAAATTCAGGCAATCAAGAAAGAAAGCGACGAAAAGAAATTGAATCTGCTCAAAGAGGAACTTGCAAATCTTCAGGCCGAAAGGACAGAGCTGAATGCAAGATGGTCTGAGGAAAAAGGAAAGGCAGACGAGGTGCAGCAGTCGAAAAAGAAAATAGAAGAATTAAAACATCAGGCAGAACAGGCGGAAAGAGCCGGCGATTATGAAACCGTTGCAAGAATCCGTTACGAATCTCTGAAACAGGAAGAAGACAAGCTGAAAAAGCTGGAAGCCCAGCTGGCCGAAGAAGGCAAAAACAAATTGGTCAAAGAAGCGGTGGATGCGGAAGACATCGCAGAAGTAGTTTCAAAATGGACAGGCATACCGGTCAGCAAGATGATGCAGAGCGAAAAAGACAAACTGCTGAATCTGGAAGATGAACTTCACAAAAGAGTGATCGGTCAGGATGAGGCAATCCAGGCGGTTGCGGATGCCATCAGAAGAAGCCGTGCGGGTTTGAGTGACGAAAAAAGGCCGATTGGTTCATTTTTTTTTCTGGGTCCAACCGGTGTCGGAAAGACCGAATTGGCAAAAACACTTGCAGAATTTCTGTTTGACGATGAAAATTCGATGACCCGAATCGATATGAGCGAATATCAGGAAAGGCATTCGGTGAGCCGTCTGGTGGGGGCGCCTCCCGGCTATGTGGGTTATGACGAAGGCGGTCAGCTGACTGAGGCAGTCAGACACAGACCCTACTCGGTGATATTGCTCGACGAGGTTGAAAAAGCACATCCTGATGTGTTCAACATATTGCTTCAGGTATTGGATGACGGCCGTTTGACCGACAACAAAGGCAGACTGGTGAATTTTAAAAATACGATCATCATCATGACTTCCAACTTTGGTTCACAGACCATTTTGGAAAATTATGAAGATTTGGAAAACAAGGATCCGGAAAGGGTTTATTACGAAACCAGACAGTTGCTGCTTCAGGATTTGAAACAGCATTTCAGACCCGAGTTTCTGAACAGAATTGATGAGACAATTGTGTTCAAACCATTGCTGCTCGGTCAAATCGAAGGCATTGTAAAACTTCAGATAGAAGAACTGTCAAAAAAACTGGCAAAAAGAGAAATCACACTTGACATCACGCCCGAGGCTCTGGAATATCTTGCCAACAAAGGCTATGAACCTCAGTTTGGTGCGAGACCGCTGAAAAGAGTGGTTCAGCAGGATGTGCTGAATGAACTTTCAAAAGAAATACTGAAAGGAAATATCCACGACAACAGTGTGGTGCTGATCGACAGCTTCCCTGAGAAGGAAGGCGACAACAAGCTGGTGTTTGAGGTGAAACAGTAGATTGAGTTTTTTCATGACAGCTTTCCCGGATTTGAGTTTTCAGATTCGGGAAAGCTTTTTTATCAGGGTTAGCGCAAAGTTTCAGATTTCAGGCTGTCATGCCGGGTTCATTGAGCGGAATTCTACTTGTCTTTATACGGCTCAAATCAAAAAACACTCTCCAGAACTTCCTTCCAGCCTTCCCAGTCTTCATCCAGATTTGAATTGTGAAACAGCAGTATCATCCTGCCGTCCACTTTTTTGATTTCGGATTTGAGTCGTGCAAGTTCCTGAATTGATTCTTCTGCCGGCAGTTTCATATAGTTCCGCATCGTAACATCCATAGCGCAAAAGGGATGAATCTTCAGTTTCGTAATTTCCTCTTTTCCCAGATCGTACCAATGGAATGTCGCAGTAGTGCCCGCTCTGAAACCGGTGATATCGGCATAAGCCATGCTGTAATCATCCGTAATTCCGTTTTCGATAAGACTGCGATAGGTTTCGGGAAGATTGAGCCTGATGTAATGCTGTCTCGACCGATGAACCGGTTTTCCGAGTATTTCTTCCAAACGGTCGATCTCGACCCTGAGTTTGATTTTGTGCTCTGATGATTCATAAGAAGGATGAATTCCAAAATCCGACCATTCGGAAACTTCTCTGATTTTTTGTCTGAATGCACCATTGCCGGGCGATGTGTTTTTGTCAAATTTGGCATAATCACCGAGCAGCCAAAAAAAAATCATTTGAAAATCATGTTTTTCTTTGAGCATCCTGAAGTAATCAAAACTGTCAAACGGATCTTTTTTTTCACCCAAAATCACAGCCCGTTTTTTTGAAATTTCTTTGAAATCCCCTTTGAAAAGATTGGTCAAAATCCCGCCACAGGTTCTGATAAATCCTTTGTGCCTGTATTTCCATGCCTGATCAACATCTGAGGTGAGTATGATTTCAAATTTTCTTTTTTTGAATTTCAAATCCGGAAAGGCATCTTTGAGCTGTTTTTGAAATTCGATGATCAGCTCATCAACAAAGGGCGTCTGATAAACCCTTCCCACGCCCGGCAGTCTGTTGTGTCTGTCCTTTGGGTTTGGCAAATATTCCTCATAACGGCTCAGTGCATAAAAAATTTTCCCAACCGGATTGAGCCGGTCAAAAGCAACATCGTCCGATATGCTGGTTTCAAACATAAAATCATCGGACTGGAAATGGATTTCATCAGCGATTTTTTCTTTTGAATAATTGACAGACGGAATTTCTGAAGATTTCAGTTGTTCTTTGTCGGTCGTGTATTCGGTTTCAATTCCTGAAAACTCATTCAGTATAAAATCAAACACATAGCGGATTCTCGCTGTGATTTCGGGTGAATAAATCAGGACTTTCTGCATCATTTTTTGTTTTGTCGTTCAGCTCAGAGTACACCTTCTTCGGCAAAGCTAAAATAAGATTTTTGGGTGATAATCACATGATCCAGTATTTCGATGTCCAATATTTTTCCGGCTGCCTTGAGTTTTTGAGTCAGCGTTTTGTCGGGGTCGCTCGGCCGGGTATTGCCCGACGGATGGTTGTGAACCAGTATAATTCCGGTCGCGGCTTCCTGGAGTGCAATTTTGAAAATCACTCTCGAATCAACGACGGTTTGTGTGATTCCGCCCGAGCTGATGCGTTCTTTTCGGATGACTAAATTTTTTTGATTGAGAAAAAGTGCCCAAAATTCTTCAATATTCAAATCGCCGACAATCGGCTGCATCAGCTCGAAGGTGCTTTTCCCGTCCCGGATGTGCGGCCTTTGGGGCAGTTCCTGAGAAGCTTTTCTTCTTCCGATTTCAAGTGCGGCGATGATTGTGACCGCCTTGACTTCTCCGATTCCCTTGAATTTGCACAGATCGCCGATGGTCAGTTTGGACAGATTGTTCCAATTGTTTCCGACCGAGTCCAGAACTACTTTAGCCAATTCAACCGCATCCATTTCCTGATTTCCGGATCTCAAAAGAATGGCGAGCAACTCCGAGTCTGAAAGTGATCGATGACCTTTGCCGATAAATTTTTCTCTCGGACGGTCGTCCGCTGCCCATGATTTGATTGATTTTTGACGATATTCCATATTTCAGTAGAGTTTGAGGCAGAAAGTTAGTCAAATTCTAATGATAAAAAAAACGGTCATAATTGAAAGCAGAATTTTTTTGAATTTTATTTTTCCGATTCGTATTTACCGGTTTTTGAAGTGTGATTTTTGGCGGTTCGGGATGCCGGGAATTCAGAAAGCCAATCAAATAAAAAAGCCCGTATTTAACGGGCTTTCCTATCTTAATTAACACATGAGGACAATTTATTTTACTAAATTCCGAATAGTGTATCGCAAAGGGTGTGCCAAAGTGTTTTTTTATTGCTTAATCAATTCATAATTTTTGTCATTTGTACTCTCAATCGGATTGCCTTCCATATCAAGCATTATCAGTTTGCCTTCGGCTACTGCAAAAAATCTGATATTTGATTCTGTGTCTTCGAGTTTCAGTCGGTTTCCATCATCCATCCAGTCAAAGCTTCCCACATCTTCAAACCCATTGTCTGACTTTCCGAGATAGGTTTCTTTGATGTTATAACTTTCGTCGGGATTCAGTGTGATTACAGTTTCGATTCCCTCACAATCAGCGCAGGGCACGACACCTTTGTATGTTCCCAAATAGTCAATTGAGTTTTTGGCGTTTGACATATCAATCACCGGTTCTTCGGTCTGTTCACCGGTATTGACTACGCTTTCTTCTTTTGTTGAATTACAGCCTGCAAAGAACAGGCCTACAACTGCTGCAATTAAAAATGTTTTTTTCATGATTTGATTTCTCAGCAATTTATATACCAAAACATCAAGCGATATCTATTGATTATCAGCATTTAAGTCTTGCTGCCTCAATTTTCCTCTGTGCTGCTTAAAATGTAAAAATGCAGATTGTTTTGATTAACGAGGTTTAAATTCAGGAAGGAGAATTAAAATATATTTGTTGGTGAATTATAAGCTTTCCAAAAATTGATTTGAAATCTGACCAAAGTTCTCAAAAACATAATCCGAATTGTATAAAATTTCTTTGTTCCCGATTCCGATTGCCAGCATATTCGCATCTTTTACTCCACAGATTCCCGCAAATGAATCTTCAAATACAGCACAGTTTTGGGCGGTGCTGTTTGTTAATTTGGCTGCCGTCAGAAAAATTTCGGGATTGGGTTTTGGTTTTGAAACCCGGTTGCCGTCAATGACTGCATCAAAATAATCATTGAGACCTATTTGGTTCAAAACCGTTTTTGCGTTTTTGCTCGATGATGCCAATGCGATTTTATATCCGGAGCTTTTCAGAAAATTCAGTTTTTCTGTGACCGACGGAAGGATTGCGTTTTTATCCAGACCGCTGATCAGATCGAGATAGATGTTGTTTTTCAGTTCGAGAAGTTTTTTGAATTCGGAGTCGGAGATGATTTGATTTCCGATTTTGAGCAGTGTTTTGAGTGAATCTTCACGACTGATTCCTTTGAGTTTTTGATTGTCATTCTCAGAAAACTCAATTCCCAAACTGTTGGCAATCTGTTGCCAGGCATGGAAATGATGAGTTGAGGTGTTGACGATCACACCGTCGAGATCAAAAATAAAACAGCTGATCATCCGATTTGTTTTGCGTTTTTCCAAAATTAACCGAAATAATTTATCCTGAAGAAAACGGATGCTAAAATTGACAGTATTTTTTGTGCTTATTTCAATAGTGCTTAATTTTAAAGTGTGAAAATAAAATTTGATAAAAAGTACGCTCTTTATTCGGTTCTTGTTTTGGCAGCAATGCTGATTGCGATGTTCTTTTCGACAAATACCGATTTCAACCGAAATGTAGGCAATGTTGGTTTTGTGATTCTGATTTATTGTCTGGTTCAGACATTTTTCGGTGTGGGCAAAAAAATTACCATCTATTGTGTTGCGGGCTTTGCATTGTTGTTTGAAATCTCAAAATCTTTTGATCTGATAAAGAATCTTGGTCTTTCGGACTGCCCGGTTTTTGCAAATCTGCTGGGTGCGACTTTCAGTTTTGACAATATCTGGTCGTATGCGGCAGGCTGTGCTGTGATTTGGCTGCTTGAGTTTTATCAGGATGATACAGGGCCGAAAAGAAGGAAGTTTTTTGGATTCTAAGTTCAGGGTCAGAAGGATGTTGGTTTCAGGTTGTACGTCTCCGATGCAGGCTGCCTTTTTGTTTAATTGTTAAAAAAATCATTAAACATGAAAGCACCCTTTCGGAGTTTCAGCAAACGGCTGTCTGTGGCAACTGTCGTCAGTCATAAAATCTGCTTATGTCCGCCTCACTGTTGATTGGTGTGCCATTTTCGATATAATCGTACAGATATTCGGTCATTCTCGGTGCAAGCAGCGTTCCGCGCGTGCCCATTCCGTTGAGGATATACATATTTTTGAATTTGGGATGACAGCCCACAATCGGCCGTCTGTCTACAACTGTCGGTCGGATGCCGGCGGTGTGATCGATGACAAGGTATGAACCTTTGTAAATTTCTTCCAGGTGTTTCAGGATTTCCGATTTTCCTTTTTCGGTCGGTTCAGGGGTCAGATCGTCGCGGTCATAAGTTGAAGCGGTATAGCAGATATTTTCATCTATCGGCAGCAGGAAATTGAATGCCTTCCAAATTGCTTTCGGAACCGGAGTTGAAGTTTTGATTTTCAGCACTTCACCTTTTACACCGATTACAGGGAGTTGATTGAAATAAGGATTGTTTTTCACACCGTATCCTTCACAGAAAATTATTCTTTCGGCCGAAATTCCATTGTATTCAATTCCGTTTTCTTGAATTTTCAATTTTGAATAATCAAATTTTCCGTTGATGTACATCTTTTTATCAGTCAGATAATTTCTGAATCCTTCCAGACATTCACCGAGATCTATTCTTCCGGTCTGCCTGATTTCGGCATACCCAAAAGGAGAATTGATGTCAGCATATTTGTTGGTGATGATTTCCGGGTTTAAAAATGGGGTGAGTTCGGTTTTTTCTGATTTTTTTTGCCAGGTTCTGACTTCATCGGGATTTTTAAAAATCCGATAAGCCGGCATTTGACTGATCAGTTTCTGACCGCATATTTTTTCAAATTCCTGAAAATATTCATGCATCAGTCTGAGTTGTATTTCAGCATCCCATATCAGAGAAAAACGTTTGAGCACCACCGGATTGAACACGCCGACTGCGACTTTTGAAGCTTTGTTTTTGTTTTCGTCAATGATCAGGAAGCTTTTATTTTCACGAATAAGTTTGAGCGCAAAACAGCTGCCGGCAACCCCCTGACCGACAATAAGAAAATTAATTTCTGGCATGGTGCGCAAAGTTATTTATTTTAAAATAATTATATTTGGCGATTATGCAAAATAAATTCACAATAATTAACTAACACAAAAAAATGAAGAAATTAGGATTTTTTGTATTTCTAATCTTTGCCGGATTTGCCTTTGGACAGGTTGGATCGGTATCTCAGAAGATTCAGGAATTGATGACGGCTAAAAGACAGTTCAGCAATTATGAATTGTTTACAAAAAGCAACGAAAACAAAACGGCCAAATACATGGAGTCGGCGACAGATGTAACTGTATTGAATATGAATTCTTCGGAATTGAGCAGAATTGTGGATGAAGCTCCCGAGCTGATTACCATATCGGTTCCTTATCAGGACAAGGAAGTTGCAGTAAAAATGTACAAACACAATGTACTGACCGATAATTTCTTTGCAACCGACGAAAGCGGGAACGCTTTGAATTATACGCCGGGTCAGTATTACAGAGGAATTGTTGACGGTGATTATACTTCGCTGGTGGCGATCAGCTTTTTTGAAAATGATGTAATCGGAGTGATTTCAACTTTTCAGGACGGAAATATAGTTTTGGGAAAATCAGCAGACCGGCAGGATTATATTACTTATTCGGATGTGAATCTGTTGGGTGACAATCCGTTCAGCTGCGGTGTTGACGATTTGGAATACAATCAGCAAATCATGGATCAGCTCAGCTATGATCCGACGGCGGCACCTATGGCTCCCGAAACAGTCAATTGTGTCAGAATTTATTATGAAATCGCATACAAACCGTTTGTTCAAAAAGCAAGAGATATTCAGGCGACCATCGATTGGATCTCCGGTATTCAGAACAACATCAGTACACTGTATGACAATGATAATATAAACATGGTGCTGAGCCAGGTGAGAATCTGGACCTATCCGGATCCGTATACTGGAAGCCACAGCGCCAATCTGGATGATTTCAGAACTTCAGGTGTTCAGTTTGATGCGGATCTTGCCCACCTGGTCAACTATCCGTCAACCACAAGTGTTGCCTACCTGGATTCACTCTGTTCCAATTACAACTTTGCCTATTCGGGTATCAATATGACTTATTCGGAGGTGCCTACTTATTCATGGACCATCATGGCGATGACTCACGAAATGGGGCACGCACTCGGTTCTCCACACACACACGCATGCGCATGGAACGGGAACAACACAGCAATCGACGGCTGTGGTCCGGCAGCCGGATACAGTGAAGGATGCAACGGCCCGATTCCAAGCGAGGGAGGCACCATCATGAGTTATTGTCACCTGTTGGGAGGAATCGGAATCAACTTCAATCTTGGTTTTGGATCTCAGCCCGGACAGTTGATCAGAAATACGGTTGACTCTAAAAGCTGTCTGGGTACTGACTGTGCAGGAGATATGACCGTTTGTACTTATGCCATCAAAAATCTTACGACTACCTATCTGAATATGAATGATATTCAAATCGATATTGATGACGAATCTTCCAGTTTATGGAATTATAAAGCGGTTCCGTTTGGTGAAGACCCCGGAACCGACGGATGGTCGTCAACCAATTCGACTACGTTTACAGTTACAGGATTAGAATCAAATAAATATTATGAAATCTATGTGGTCAATATTTGTGCGGACGGTTCAGAAGGTGTCGGTAAAAAGGCACTGGTGCTGACAGGAGGATTCTGCGACGGAACATTGTTTACCGATACAGGCGGAACCGGCGGAAATTATGGTCTGAACCAGAATTTCACCAAAACCTTCTATCCGAATGTAGCCGGCGAGAAAGTTAAATTGAGTTTTGACAAAATCGGACTTCAGCCCAATTCTGACTTTATGTATGTCTACGACGGTGATTCTGTTGAGGCTGACCTGTTTGCAGACGGTACCATCACCGGGAACAACAATCCGGGGCCTGAGTTTATTTCTACCCACAGTTCGGGTGCAATCACCATCAAATTTGTTTCTGACGGTACAGGTGTAGCCTACGGATGGGAAGGACACATTGACTGCGGTGCACTTGGAATCAGCGAGGTGAGCGACATCAACGGAATTACAGTTTATCCGAATCCGGCCACTGATGTGCTGAATATTGTTTCCCGAAAATCTGCCATTGAATCTGTGATTCTGACAGATGCTTCAGGAAGGAGATTGATTTCAACCGAATTAAAATCTCAGAACGGACAGCTCAATATCGGACATCTTCCGGCGGGGGTTTATATCCTGAATATGAAAGTGGACGGCAGAATGCTGACCAAAAAAATCGTTAAGAAGTAATTTTCTTAAATCAATAAAATGAAATGCCGGATTTGAGTTCCGGCATTTCTTATTTTTATTTGGGAGGTATTCTGAAATTTAATCAGATACGGCCAAAAACCTGAATTCTCAACATTCACAGTGAAAACAAGCCTGAGTTTTTTCAGTCTGATTCTACTTAAAAATGATTCCAAAAGCCGTGACTAAATTTTGCCGGTCGGAGCTTAAACCGGTCTTTTGTGGATTTGTCGGGTCAGTCTGATTGAAAGATCGAGCAATACGATTTTTGAATTTGCATTTCTCTCGATATGAAAGGCTGCTTCGTTGATTTCTTCCAAAATGGATTCGATATTTGCACCGTGAATAAATTTTGAAAAGCTGTCCCATCTGAATCCATCCGCTTCAAGGTTGGCATACACCAAATCTTCTGCCCGATAATTCAGAATCAGTGCCTGTCTGAAAATCTCCGAACAGTAAATCAGAAACTGATTCAATTTTTCTCTTGGCCAGCCGCTCAGTTCTTCCGACCATTTGACCAGGCTTCTCAAGGCTGCTACATTTTTCTTTGCCATAAATGCATTTCGAACCCAATCCACAAATCGTTCTTCAAATTCCGAATTTGCAGAATTTGCAATCAGCAGCGCTTCTCTCAAATCACCGTTGGCAGAAGCCACCGCATTTCTGATTTGTTTCTGGCTGAATTCTTTGTCTTTCATCAGATAATCAGCTACTTCAACATCGGTCAGCCGACTGAATTTAACTGTCTGACAGCGCGAAAGTATGGTCGGAAGCAGCATGTCTTCTCTTTCTGTAATTAGTATGAAAACTGTTTTGTCGGGCGGTTCTTCTATTGATTTCAGCAGTTTGTTTGCAGCTTCAGTATTCATTGTTTCTGCCAGCCAGATGATGCAAAACCGATATCCGCCTTCGTAGCTGTTGAGCGACAGAAACCGGTTGATGTCGGCGGCCTCATGCACATTGATGATTCCGGTCTTTTTGGGGACTTCCATGTATTCGAGCCAGTCAAACATATTTGCAAACGGGCGGGAAAGCATGAATTCTCTCCATTCCTTAAAATACATATTGCTGGTTGGGAATTTATCGACCTTGTCTGAAGTGAAAACCGGAAAAGAAAAATGTACATCCGGATGCTGAAGATCCAAAACCCGTTTTGCGGCTCCTTCACCTTTTTCAGTCAGAATAATTTCAGCCGCATAAGCAAGTGCAGCGCTCAGTGTGCCCCAGCCGGTTTTTCCCGAAAAGAGCTGTGCATGGCTGATTCTGTTTTCTGCCACCGAATTTTTGAGCTTTTCAGCAATTTCTTTGTTGGCTGTAATATTTTCCCAAATCATCAGTCAAAAATAAGTGATTAATTTTTAATAATCGGCCGCCGCCAATCCTGAATTCGCAAAATTAATCCCAAAATTATCTGCCCGATTTCCAGTTGTCATAATCAATGACGACCTGAACGATATCTGTGTATTTGTACTCTTTGTTTTTAATTTTCTGATGGAGTTGCGGATAATCTTTGAAATAATCGCCGCCGACTTTTCTGAAAATTGCATTTTTATTGACCTGACCGCCAAAAATCCAGGAAACAATATAGGCGGCTTCTTCTCCGGGTCTGAGACAGAAAAAATATTCGTCGGTTGCAACATTCTTTATATAGCTTCCATTCTGAAAGGCATGATACAGCTTGATGTTTTCACCTTTGTAAACCAGTTCGAGAAAAATATCATCATTTGCAATCTTTTTGTTTTTTGCATTTTTATATGCTTTGACTCTTTCATATACCACGATTCCTTCCGGATGATAATAAGTAATCGAACTGACATCTCCTTTTTTGAGTGTCTGCGATTTTCCCTTTCCGCCAATCGGTTTTAATTTGAAGGATTTCATTTCGGTGGTAATCAGTCCCATCTCACCTTCTTTGGATGATCCGTCGGTCATTTCGACCAACACTTTTTGGGCCGATGAAAGTCCAAAAATTAAAACAAGAAAAATTAAAAAGCAGTGTTTCATTGGGTTGTAATTTTAAGAATCTAAATATACCTATTTTTTTGTTAAATCGATTTTGATGAATATTTTGCCTGAAACTCAATTTCTGTAAGGCAGGAATGATTAAATTTCTTATTTTTGACTTTTATTGAGAACTGCCTGAAAACCCTGTTTCAATTTAAAAAATTTAAAATTTAATCATGAAAAGAAAAACGCTTGTTTTACTTAACATCGCATTTGCAATGAGTATGAATGCACAGCAGTTTCAGGGAAGTTACCCCGATACAAAAATGACAGACCGGACAGATACGTTTTTTGGTATTGAAGTGAAAGATCCGTACCGTTGGCTCGAGGATGATTTGTCGGCCGACACAAAAAAATGGGTGAATAGCGAGAATGAGCTGACATTTGGTTATCTCGACCAGATTCCGTTCAGGAATAAATTAAAAGACCAGCTGACCGGGATATGGAATTATGAAAGAATTTCGGCGCCGTTCAAAGAAGGTGATTTTACTTATTTTTATAAAAATGACGGTTTGCAGCAGCATTCGGTGCTTTATCGTCAGAAAGGCGATGGAGCGGAAGAGGTATTTCTCGATCCGAATAAATTTTCAAAAGACGGCACAACTTCGCTGGCAGGTGTAAATTTTTCAAAAGACGGTTCGCTCTGTGCCTATCAGATTTCTGAAGGCGGTTCGGACTGGAGAAAAGTGATTGTGATGCGAACCCTTGACAAAAAGCAGATTGGTGATACGCTCAAAGATGTGAAATTCAGCGGACTTTCGTGGAAAGGCAATGAAGGATTTTATTATTCGAGCTATGACAAGCCCAAAGGAAGCGAGCTTTCTCAAATGACTGACAAACACAAATTGTTTTTTCACAAATTGGGAACCGACCAGAAAACAGATAAACTGATTTTTGGCGGCGAAGAAACACCCAGAAGATACATCAGCGGCGGAGTGACCGAAGATCAGCGTTTTCTGGTGATTTCGACTGCGGTTTCAACCACCGGAAACGAACTTTACATACAGGATCTCAGCAAACCGGATTCACCGATCGTTCCGATCATACTCGATTTCAAAATCAGCACCGATATGATTGATAATGTGGGGGATGAGCTTTATCTGCTCACCAATCTGGATGCACCCAACAACCGATTGGTCAAAGTTGATTTTACAAATCCGGGACCTGAAAATTGGAAAGATGTAATTCCCGAAACCGAAAATGTATTGTCGGTTTCAACTGCCGGCGGCTATCTGTTTGCGCATTATCTGAAAGATGCTGTGGATGAAGTGATTCAGTACGATCATTCGGGCAAAAAAATCAGAGAAATCAAACTGCCCGGAAAAGGTTCTGCAAGCGGTTTCTCGGGAAAGAAAAATGAAAAAAAGATTTATTATAATTTCAGCAATTATGTGACTCCATCCACCATATTTGATTACAATGTTGAAAACGGAGAATCAAATTTGTACAAAAAATCAAATATCAAATTTAATCCGGACGACTATGTTTCGGAGCAGGTTTTTTATACTTCGTTTGACGGAACAAAGATTCCGATGATGATTTCTTACAAAAAAGGAACAAAACTGAACGGAAAAAATCCGACCATGCTTTATGCTTACGGCGGGTTCAACATCAGTCTGACTCCATCATTCAGCGTTGCAAACGCGGTTTGGATGGAGAACGGCGGTATCTATGCGGTTCCAAATCTGAGAGGCGGCGGTGAATACGGTAAAAAATGGCACGATGGAGGAATCAAAATGAACAAACTGAATGTGTTCAAAGATTTCATTGCGGCTGCCCAATATCTGAAAGATCACAAATATACTTCGACCGAATATCTGGCAATCTCAGGCGGATCGAACGGCGGACTGCTCGTCGGGGCAACCATGACGATTCAGCCCGATGTTGCAAAAGTAGCGCTGCCCGCAGTTGGAGTGCTCGATATGCTGAGATACCACACTTTCACTGCAGGCGCAGGCTGGGCTTATGATTACGGAACAGCAAACGACAGCAAGGAAATGTTTGAGTATTTGCTGGGCTATTCACCCGTTCACAATGTGAAAAAAGGAGTTTGCTATCCGGCAACACTGGTAACGACAGGTGATCACGACGACAGAGTGGTTCCGGCACACAGTTATAAATTTGCGGCAGAACTGCAGTCAAAACAGGGATGCAAAAATCCGGTGATGATCCGTATCGAAACCAAGGCAGGTCACGGTGCAGGAAGATCAACCGAAACCATGATCAATGAGATTTCTGACAAATATGCGTTTACGCTGTACAATATGGGAATCAAATTATAACCGAAAATCTTTTGATATAATCCATAAAAAATGCTCCGATTCGTCGGAGCATTTCTTTTTTTATTTCAGACTGATTATTTCTTTTTGTACAAAACCGGATTCAGTTCATCGTCGTTGTACATTTTCATTTGTTTGTAAACCTTCATATATTTTCTGCCGGCTTCAATGTCCTGAATCAGTTCTTCGATTGCAGTTGAAAGATCGTCATGCTGTTCGTTCAGCACATCGAGTTTTTTCTGACAGTTTGCTCTGTGTTCGGCAGTGGCTTCAGCCCGGTTTGCTTCTTCTTTCATGTGATAAACTTTGAGCGAAAGAATTGAAAAACGGTCGATTGCCCAGGCAGGACTCTCGGTATTGATTTTTGCATCGGGTCGAACATTTACATCCGAATATTTTTGAAGAAACCAGCTGTCCACGTATTCAACCATATCGGTTCTTTCCTGATTTGATTTGTCAATCCATCTTTTGATTTTCAGTGCTTCAACCGGATCGATTTCCGGATCTCTGATGATGTCTTCCAAATGCCACTGAACCGTGTCTATCCAATTCTTTTTGTAGAGCAGATGTTCAATCAGTTCAGATTCGTCATACGGATTGCTGATGGGTGCGTTCACATCGTTTTTAAGGTGATAATCATCAATTGCGCGATTAAATATCTGCCAGGCTTTTTCTGTAAATTTCATCATTAATATATAAAAAGAAAGGCAGAATGAATTCTACCTTATTGCTTAAAGTTAATCGTAATTATTTATTGTTCACTTTCTTTTTTTGCCGACTTTTCATCGTCCTTATCTTTGCTTGCGTCCTTGAATTCCTTAATTCCGGAACCCAGACCTTTCATCAGTTCAGGGATTTTTTTGCCTCCAAACAAAAGCAGGATTACCAGTACGATAATCAAAATTTCCCATCCGCCTAATTTTCCCATAACTTAACAATTTAGGATACAAATTTACTAAAATTTAATTAGCACTCAGCCAAAGTTCGGGATTTTGTTTTGAGGTACCGTTTCTCAGCTGAAAGTTGAGCAAAGTATCGCCTGTAGATTCGGTGTAGATTCTCCCCAAATCCTGTCCCCGTTTGACTTTATCGCCTTTTTTAACTGACACAAAAGACAGATTTCCATACACCGTAAAATAGCTTCCGTGTCTCAGCAGAACGGTTCGGTTTCCGCCCGGAACCGAAATAATCTGTGAAACTTCACCATCAAATACTGCTCTTGCATTTGCGCCTTTGTTAGTTGCAATATCCACACCGTCATTGTTGATTTCAATATTCAAAATCGGGTGTTTGCCGACACCAAATTTACCGACGATCTGACCTTTTGCAACCGGCCAGGGCAGTTTTCCGCGATTGGCTGCAAAATCTGCTGCCAATGCTGCTTCACCGCTTCTGTCTTTGAATGCGGGTTCCGGTGCCGGATCCGGTTTTGGATTTTCAACTCTTTTGGGTGTTTCGACTTCCACTGCAGCCACCTTCACTTCTTCCACCGGTTTGTTTCTTTCGGCTGCCTCGCGTTCAGCTTTTTCTCTTGCCAGCTGTTCCTGTCGGGCAGCTTCTTTTTCGGCTTCTTCAAATTTTGAAATTTCAAGTTTTGCGGTCGATGCAAACTGTCCCTGAGGGAAATTGGCGAGATATTTCTGATAAGCTGCTTTGGTGTGATTTCCTCTGGCGGCCTGCCATCCGCGGTTGTCGGCTTCAAGCAGCGAAATGTTTTTTCTTGCAGATTCGGCATAATCGCCGTCGGGCCATTCGTTCAGATAAGCCTGAAAAGCCGCAATTGTATTTGTAATTGAAGCTGCATTCCATGCTTTTCTGTCATTCTCAGCTCTGATTTTTGCAAGTTTTATTTCTTCTTCAATGATCTTATTGATTTCGCTGTTGATCGATCTTTGTTCTTTCTGTTTGTCCGAAATCTGCTGAGCGATTACACCCGCATTTTTCTTGTATTCTTCAACCACTTTCTCTTTGGCTGCTTTCTGATTTTCAAGATCATCGGCGATGATTGACTGTTGCGCCAATACCTCTTCTTTTTCAAGTTTTGATTTTTCGCGGGCTGCCTTTTCTTTTTCGATGGCTTCAGTCTTTGCCAGAATTTCTTCTGCCTTTCCCAACTGATAGTCGGAATAGCGTTCAAGGTATTTGACTCTGTGAAAAGCCTGTTTGAGACTTTTGGCCGACAAAACGAACAGCAGTTTGTTGGCAACCGATTTGTTTTTGTAGGCTTTAACCAAAATTTCCTTGTATTCTTTTCTCAATTCAACCAGCTCTCTGCTCAGTTTATTGATCTGAAGCTGAGTCAGATAAATCTCGTCTTCTATGTATCTTTTTTCTTTTGTAAGTCCTCTGATCAGTTGGGTCTGTGCAGAAATTTTGCTGTCCAGATTTTTGATGTAAAGCAATGAGGTTTTTGAATCCGCCTGATTTTTTTGCAGATCTTTGTTCAGATCGGCAATTTCTTTTTTGAGCGCATTGTTTTGTTTCTGAAGTTTATCCTTCTGTTCTTTGAGTTCCTGCTCGGTGATTTGAGAATAAGTTACACCGGAAACCAGCAGAAACAGGATTGTAAATATCAGACAGATGTTTCGTTTCATTTTAAAATGCCATTGGGTTTGTAACCTGAAGGAATCTCAAATGGAGTCGGGCTTTCCACAAAGGTAAAATTATTGTATTCAAACTCAACTTTTTGAGTTTTCTTGTCTTTTACCAAAACTTTAACATATTTCGGAAATTCCTGAGGCCCGACCGACATCCAGCCCGAATAACTGATTTCAAGTTCCATTTCGGAGGTCGGGTCTTTCAGTTGTGCTTCAATCAGTCTGAAGCTGCTGTCAAAACGGTAAATCTGAAAATATTTTCCTTCTTTGGGATGTTTCAGAATTTTCTGATTGTCTGAAAATGACAGCAAATACTGATTGTCCGTTAATTCAAGTTCAAAATCTTTGGAATTGAGTTCGACAAAAATCCTTCCGAGCAGCAGATTCTGAAGCTTTTCATAATCGATGAAATCGACTTTCAGCAGATTGTTGAAATACTGAAAACCGCCGTCTATGTATGTTTTGTTTAATTTTTCATAGGCCTGAAATCCGTCGGGTGTAATCAATGCACGTGCTGCGGTCAGTCCGAATTTTGAAACATTGACCCAGATTTTTTCGTTGTTTCTGATGTAAATCTTTCCGTTCAGACTCACTCGGTTGTCATCAATATCCGCATCGATTCGGGATTGTATGGTCAGGTCTTTAAAAACCGGTTTTTGTGTTCCGATTTTTTTCACAAATGCGGAAGTACTCATTTCGGCTGCTTGATTTCCGCCGGGCAGATTTTTTGCAGTCCCGCATGAAACAAATGCCAAAAGAATTGACAATCCGAAAAAATGGCTGAATGAAAACTTCATTAATCTTTGTTTTTGAAATCGAGTACCGAATAGTCGCCAAGACTCAGATTTCGTGCCACACCATAATATTCCGCATGATTTCCAATCATTGAATCAGCAAGATTCCCGTGCTCGATGATGCAGTTTTCCTGAATCAGGCTGTTGCGGATATTGCTCGAAATCACTTTTGTACCATTGCCCAAAGAAACATAAGGTCCGACTTTTGAATTTTCGATGGTCACGTTCTCGCCTATAAAACAGGGCGGTATGATCAGCGAATTGCTGATTTTTGAAGTCGGAGGAATATTTTTAAATTCCTGTTTTTCAAGTTCCAGAATCTTAGCATTGGTCTGAACAGTCACGGCTTTGTTTCCGCAGTCCATCCACTCGTTAACCGGCCCCAGCGTAAATTTTTTTCCTTTTTCGTACATGTGTCTCAAGGCATCGGTCAGTTGGTATTCACCGTCTTTGACACGAATATCGTTTTCGATGATGTTTCTGATTTCTTCTCTCAAATTGTCGCCGTCCTTGAAGAAATAAATTCCGATGATTGCAAGATTGGACACGAATTTTTTTGGTTTTTCAACAAAATCCGTAATCACACCGTACTGATCGAGTTTGACCACACCAAATGCACTCGGATCATCCACCGCTTTTACCCAGACGACACCGTCGGAGCTCATGTCGAGATCAAAATCGGCTCTGAACAGGGTATCGGCAAAAGCAACCACCACCGGTCCGGTCAGCGAATCTTTTGCCATCCACACCGCATGTGCGGTTCCGAGCGGTTCATCCTGATGATAGATGGTTCCTTTTGCGCCCAGTTTTTCTGCAATTTCCAAAAGATTTTTTTCGACTTCAGAGCCAAAATCACCGATGATGAATGCAATTTCATCCACTTTCTGATCAGACAGTTTGGTGATGTCTTCGGCAAGTCGCTGAACAATCGGTTTTCCGCCGATAGGAATCAGCGGTTTTGGAACGGTCAGCGTATGCGGTCTGAGTCGTGAGCCGCGCCCGGCCATGGGTATTATAATTTTCATTTTTCTAATTTTTTAATTTTTTCCGGTACTTCCAAATCCTCCTGCACCGCGTTCACTGTCCTCAAGTTCATCTACCTGTTCCCAGACAGCGGTTTCGTGTTTTGCAATCACCATTTGTGCAATTCGTTCACCATTGCGTATGCAAAAATCTTCAGATGACAAATTTATTAAAATCACTCGGATTTCACCACGATAATCGGCATCAATGGTTCCCGGCGTGTTCAAAACGGTCAGTCCGTTTTTGAGTGCCAGCCCGCTTCTTGGTCTTACCTGAGCCTCATAACCCGCCGGCAGTTCTATATAAAGTCCGGTCGGAATCAGTTTTCTTTCCAATGGTTTTAGTACAACTTCCTCTTCGAGGTTTGCAGCCAGATCAACGCCTGCAGAAAAAGCGGTTTTGTACTCCGGCAAAGGATGTTTTGATTTGTTGATGATTTTAATTTTCATTGTTTTAAGTTTATTTAATTTTTAACCGATTGTTCTTTTAATAATTTCAAACTCTTTTTCTCTATCGAATAGACAATTGCAACATAAGCAATTACAAACAGATTTCCGATAATAAAACTGTTTTCGGAAAAATGATAACCCAAGATTCCAAAACCGATGCTCAAAATCATGTACAATAGAATTTTTCTGGTTTTGTACGGAATTCTGTAACTGCTCTGTCCCCAAAAGTAGGAAATCAGCATCATCAGTCCGTAAGCAATCAGGGTTGCCCAGGCAGAGGCAATAAATCCGATTTTTGGAATAAACAGGATGTTGAAAAATATGGTAGCTCCCGCACCGATCCATGAAACAATTGTGCCCACATAAGTTCTGTCGGTGACTTTGTACCAGGTCGAAAGATTGTAATACACACCAAAAAAGAAATTTGCAATCACGATGATGGGTACGATTTTTATTGCAATCCAGTAATCGGGATTTGGAATGATGATTTTCTTGATCCAATCCAGATTTCCAAGCAGTGCCACCAAAGCAAAACCGCAGAACATTACAAAATAAAGCATTACATCGGCATAAGATTTCTTTGCATCTTCGTCCATTGCTTTTTTGAAGAAAAACGGTTCAACGCCCAGACGGTAAGCAGTTACCATCAGGATCATCAGAGTTGCAATTTTGTAACAGCCGTTGTATGCGCCGGCTTCGGATGCGTCGATCATATCACGCAGTAGGATTTTGTCCAGATTTTCATTGGTGACAAATGCAAGTCCGGCTATCATAATCGGATAACCGTAATTGAACATTTTCCTGAATAATTTCCAATCAAAAAACCATTTGACCTGTCTGATGATTGGGAATAAAAGCAGCATTCCAAAGAAAGATGCGATTACATTGGCGACAAACGGATAGGAAACATTTGATTCCATACCGATTTTTTGAAAAAATTCTTTTGGAATCACAAAAAAGAATACCACCACAAGTCCGACCTGAAAAATATTCTGGATGATCTTGATTGCTGCATATCTGACCGGCTGATTTGTGAATCTGAGATAGGCAAAGGGTACCATGCAGATTGCGTCAAAAAATGCCATCCATGCAAAATAGATGATGTATTCGGGATTTTCGTTGTAATCAAATACCCGTGCAATCGGGATATTGAGCAGATGTACCGCCAGCAGGAAAGTCAGTGCATTGGCAAATACATACCAGAAAGCGGTATGAAAAACGCGGTGCGAAATATTTTTGTCGGCTGAATACCTGAAATAAGCGGTTTCAAAACCCATGGTCAGCAATACGTTCACAAATGCCACCAACGCATAGAGCTGTCCGAATTTTGAAAATTCTGCGGTGTTGATCTGGCTGGTGAACAGAGGATTCAGCGCAAAATAAATCAGTCTGGGCAGAATCGATCCGATTCCGTAGATGACGGTTTCACTTAAAAGTCTTTTGTACAATCTATTTCAGCTTTATTGACGCAAAATTCTGCTTTCTTTTTGAAACAAAAAAAATGTTTGAAAATAAAACGCAAAAACTCAAAGTTTATTGAAATCTGAGCACTGTCTTTTAAAAATTAGTACTTTTGGAGCGTTGTTAAAGAAGCAGCTTATGTCCCAACCCAAAGTAGGATTGGTCGGTGGTGGCAGCTGGTCAACAGCAATTGCCAAAATGCTCAGCAGAAACCACGAATCGGTTTGCTGGTGGGTAAGAAACGAGCAGACCAAAGAATATATACTGAAGAACAGACACAATCCGAATTATCTGAGTTCGGTGGAATTCAATCAGAAGTTTTTGAATCTGACCACCGATATCAATCGGCTTTTTTCGGAAAGTGAACTGATCATTCTTTCTGTGCCTTCGATTTATCTTGAGGACTGTCTGAAAAATCTGACTGTTCCGATTGATGATAAATTTATCGTTTCGGCCATCAAAGGGATTGTTCCCGGACATTATAAAATTGTGAGCGAATATCTGAAGGATATGTTTCAGCTTGATTACGAAAATTACGGTGTCATCAGCGGTCCCTGTCATGCCGAGGAAGTTGCGCTTGACCGATTGTCCTATCTGACCATAGCGGCTCAGAACAAGGAAAAAGCAAAAATGGTTGCAGACTGTCTGAAATCTCAGTTTATCAAAATCAATCTTTCAGAAGATGTGCTGGGAACCGAATATGCATCAGTACTGAAAAATATTTATGCAATCGCGGCCGGAATCGCACACGGTTTGGGTTACGGCGATAACTATCAGGCGGTGCTGATGAGCAATGCCACAAGAGAGATGAACCGAATTACCCAGCATATTTCTCCGGTCAGGAGAGATGTGACCAATTCTGCCTATTTGGGCGATCTGCTGGTAACCGGCTATTCGAGTTTTTCCAGAAACCGGATGTTCGGAAATATGATTGGAAAAGGATATACCGTCAAATCGGCGATACTTGAAATGAGCATGGTGGCAGAAGGTTATTATGCAACAAAAAGTGTTTATCAGCTCAAAAAAGTACTTGAAGTAAAGGCCCCCATCCTTTCTGCGGTTCACAAAATTCTTTATGACGAAAAATCACCCAAAAAAGTCTTTAAACGCCTGTCGGCAAAATTGAATTAATAAATGAAATCATCTACTCTGATCTTTATCTGTCTGACGCTGATAATATTTGGCCTCGTATTTATTGCATTTGGCAAATTTCTGAAAATCAATGACAATGTGGACGGAAAAGAACCCGGCGACAAGGCACTGATCATCGGGATGTGGCTTGAACTGATTGGTCTGCTCATTTCTGCCTATCTGTTTTCAAGAAAAAACAAATAAGAATGCTGCGCAGAGATTATATGCTGAAACTGATCGAACAGTTTGCAAAAATGGTTGCCAAACTGCTTGATTCGGATTTTGAAAATGACACCGAAGCTTTTTATTCTGATTTCAATTCACTGCTGAAAGATTATTTCAAAATAAAACCTGATGAACTGAATTTGCTGCTCAAAGAAGATTCTGCAAGAGATGCGATGCTTCTGGACGAACATTCAAAAAATTCACAGTTGCTGCTTTTTGCGCGTTCGGGTTTTGTATTTGGAATAAAGGGAGAAACCGAAAAAGCCCGGATTTGTATGGAGATTATTGAAAGAATCAAAGTACATCATTCATCACTGTTTGAATTTCCAAATTTGGAAAGTTTGAAGATTGACGAGGAAATCTCAAAACTTGCCGAAATTCTGAAACAATAAAAAAGCCCCGGAAAACCGGAGCTTTTTAAACATTGTATTACAATGAATTATTTTTTGACAATCTTAAAGGTTTCGATTTGTCCGCCTTCAAGAACCGCTTTGAATACATAAGTACCCGCAGACAGAGAAGTCAGATCGATTTGACCGTTGAGGGTTTTGGTGCTGATTACTTTCTGACCTGCCATATTGAATGCTTCAACCGATTTTACCGATTTCTGAGAATTGATGTTCAATACATCTTTTGCAGGATTCGGCCAGTAAGCAAAATCAAATGAGTTCATATCGTTCACACCCATTTCAGGACATTCAACTTTTACGGTTACTGTGGTCGGTGCGGTTGCAGACTGATAAAGGTCTGCAATCAGATAATAAGTTACACCGCCAACCAGATCAATCTGTTCGTTTGATTCGCCTGTCCAGTACCATTCCAGAATATTTATTCCGGTATTGCCGCATGAATCCATCAGGAAGAAATCAGCATCCTGAATTCCCTGATCAAGATTAAAGGTATAAGTACCGCTGACAGGTGCAGTGAATTCCCAAACTTTTTCGGATCCGGGATAGTTATTTGAAACATCCGGATAGTTGTTCCATACGCCTGAGTCGGGAATCAGTTCTGCTGTATATTCAACATTGCATTCCATTACGGTTTTCTCTTCACAAGGATCTTCCGAATCGCCGCCGATCAGCTGACCGTCAAAAAATACTGCCCAGCCGATAGCCATAAATGCAGGTCCGTCGGTAAATCCGCAAACATAATTTCCGTCTGACGAGATTCTGTAACCGGTACCGCCCAGTTCACTTGCATCGATTCCAAATCCTGTCAGTACATCAGCCAAAAGTTGAGGATCTTCTCCAAGATCGGGATGGTAGATGATGGGTTTTCTTAAAAATCCCGGATATTCCGAATAACCAAATGCAATCCCGGTATCTGAAATTGAAGCAAAAGCACCCATATAAGCGCCTGAAGGAATACTAAAAGTTTCCAGAGTATCGGTTGCTATGTCATATACAAAAGGTGAGCCCGACAATGTTCCTGCAACTTTTCCGTTGTTGCTGATGCCGCTTCCCTCACCCGGATCTTCACCCAAAAGAGTGATTGAACCGTCTGGATTAAAGAGTGCCGGCATTCTCAGTGTTCCCGTCGGAAGGTCATCAACCCAGCCTACCGCATAGCCGTCATTATTGACACCATAGGCGGCACTGTATTCGTACAAAGCGCTTTCAAGCAGTCTGAACTCCTGTGTGTCGGTATTGTAAATAAATCCCCATGCGGTATCGGTGCCCGCATCCCAGCCTGTCTGACCGACAACCCAGATTCCGTTTTCAGATACATCATAAAGTGTATCTTCTTCATCCAAAGGGACAGAAGACGGAAATGCAGTCCATACGCCGTTAACTCTCATTCCGGGGACGATATTGCCCGAACCGTCATCCATTAATCCAATTACGTCTTCGTTATCATTGATTGCTGCTGTACCGTAAATACCTGCCTCAGGCGGGGTCAGGCCGTTTGTAGAAAAATCATAATATCCGCCCCTCAGCACACCGTGCCCCTGGTTGTTGATATCCATGATTGCTGTTCCAAAATCATCCAGTTCATTGTACTGAACCTGTGCAAAAAGACTGCTTCCTGCTGCAAAAATTCCGGCTGCAAGCAATCCTTTAATCTGTAATTTTTGAGTCATTGTTTTTGTTGTTTTATTGAATTTGAAGTAAAGGTAGGGCATTGGTATCTGCAGAAAAAGAACTTACCTTTTGGAATTCCCGAAATCCAAAAGCCGGTTTGTGTTCATATATGTCTATGCCACTACAATTTAGCCCGAGAAAAAGAAAAGTGAATGATTTAGTCCCAAAAATAAAAGAGGTGCCATAAAAACACCTCTTTTAAAAAAAACTACTTAACTACCTGAAAAACTATCTCTTTTTTATTAAAACTGACAGAATCCAAAAAACATCTATTATCCCGGTTTAACCCTTATGCTCTTCTGAAAGTTTGAGACAAAATTAAGGTCTTTGTTTTAATCCAAAAAGATATTGATTTTTGAAATTCACGAATTTCAAAAGCAGAAATCGGGTATTATTCTGCTGATATAAAGTGAGTTGAGTAATTAATTTAAAAATTCAGAAAAATACTTTTATTTCAGATTTTTATCTGCGATTTTATCTTTCCGAACTCATTTCTGAACAAAATTTCGGATCTGATAATTAAAAAAAGTGCGGTTAGGAATATAATTCCAAAAACCGAAATCAGGAATATAAACTCCAGTTTTCCCGATTTTTCTTTCTCTGCAATTTCCCGATTATAATCTTTGAGAATATTGTTGATTGTATTTCTTTCTGACTTTTTCAATTGCCGAACGGTGGTATTGTACAAATTGTCATACTTTCTGAAGTTATCCCAGTCTTTTTTTGCCAGATAATTGTCTGCCAAACCTCTGTAAATACCCGAATTCAATTCAAGATCGCCCACATTTTGGGCAAGACTGTCCGCCTCAGCCAGTTCGTTTAGCGCCAAGTCATAATTTCCCTCAATGGTATAGACTTCAGCAAGTCCTCTCATCGAAAATGCCCTGAGACTGACTGCTTCAATGTCTTTGACCTTTTCTTTGGCAATCATAAAACTCGATTTTGCAGAATCCAACTGATTCAGATTGATAAAACAGTTGCCCTTGTTGTAAGCCACAACACTTTGGTTGATTCCGATTCTCTCACCGGTTGCATCAGATTCGGAATAGGTGCGAAGTGCTTTGTTAAAATAATCGATTGCAATATCACAACTGAGCTGATCGCTGTATATGAATCCCTTAATGACATCATTGCTGCCCTTATCAAACAAAAGTTTCTTTTTGTCTTTTGCTTTTTCAAAAATCAAATCAGCTTCTTCCAGAATTTCAAGTGCTTTGTCATTTACTCCCAATGAATGATATTGGGCGGCAATTTTGACCAGAATCTTAAATTCTTCCGCCACATTTTTCAGTTTTGAGGCGATCTCTTTTGCCTTCAGTGTTTCCTGAAGCGATTTTTCATAATCTCTTTTTGATGAATATGAATTTGAAAGTATCAAATAAATTGAAATCAGTTTCTCGGGATTGTTTTCATTTGTTTTGAGCAGTCTTTCACCAATCTCAATCGCTTTGTCCGGATTGTCATACACATACATAGTTGCGGCCTTCATCAGACTGTCTTCGGAAACCTGTGCATTGAGCTGATTGAACATCAGCAGTGTCCAAACAGAAAAATATTTCAGATATTTTATAAGTTTCTCCATATCAATTCAACAGATGTTCCTGATGTGATTCTTCTCTGATGAAATCAACAAACGTAATCGGTGAAACCCCGACAATCGATTTGAAAACGGTTGTAAACGTACTGTGTGATGAATAGCCGCATTCTTCTGCCAGATAACTCACTTTGTAATTGAGATATTCCGGGTTTTCTTTCATTTTTTCGGTGATGTAATCTATCCTCAGCTTGTTGATATAGGCATTGAAATTTTTTCCTTTGTGCCGGTTGATTACCTCCGAAAGATATTTTGTATTTGTGTTCAGTTGAGTCGCCAATTTACTGAGAGACATATCCTTATGAGTGTATTTTTTGCTGCTTTCAAATTTATTAAGCGCTGCAAGTATATGTTCTTCGCTTTCCTTCAGCAGCGAACTTGTTTTTGTGTGTAAATGGGGTTCTGTTTCTTTCCTGACGGTTTCGCCCAACTTCTCGTATTCCGGTTCGGCTGCAGTTTCTTCGGCCGGTTTTGTATTTTTGACTTCCTTCAGCTCTTCCTGATTTTTCAAATAATTCAGCAGTCTGCCAAACATCTTCAGCCGGTTTCGGTTTCTGATGTAAAAAATAATTTTAAGCACCAAAGCCGCTGCTGCCAATGAAAACAATATCCACATAATGTTCCTGTATAAAGCGGTCTTCTTTGAATATTGTCTGTTCAATTCGTTGATTCTCAGTTTATGCGCTTCGTTTGAAGCCTTGGTTTCAATTTTGGATGAGACAAGATTTAAAGCTTTTGAAAGTTCACTGTACTTTTGAAATTCCTGAGAATCTCCCAATGCCAGGCAGTTTGCAGCAATTTTGTCATATAGCAGTTCATTCAAAAAGGGATTTTTCAGTTTGTCAGAAACTTCGATTGCCTTTTTGTAATTTTGTAATGACGACTCAAAATCTTTCAGCTCAAAATCAATATCCGCAACCAGACCGTAATAAAGCACAGCCTGATAACCCGGATTTGATTCGTCCCAGCCCTTTCTGGCTGATTCGGCAAACATTTTTGCAGAGTCAATCTGGTTGTTGGTCAGTGCCTTAATTCCTTTTTTTATCAGATCCTCGGTTTCAAAGACTGATTCTTTAGAATTTCCTTTATTGTCTGTATCTGCCTCAGAGCTATTCAATTGCAGAAAACTGAAAATCCTGTTGATCAGTTCACTGTTTTTAAATTTAAATTCCGAATTGTTGTTTTCTTCAGCCAGTTCTTTTCCTTCAAATGCCTTTGTCAGCGCCAGATCATAATTGCCAAGCACATAGGATGAAAGTGCACCGATATACAGCGATCTGATTTTCAGTTGATCATCGGTTGTGTTTTTTAAAGTATGTTCTGTGATTGTCCCCGCTTCAACCGGATTATACGATACGATTTCCTTGGCCTGATTCAGTAATTTCTCAGCCTCCGAAGACTGGGAATAAACGATGCAGGCGACAAGGCAAAAAATTACCGTAACCGTACTTTTCAGGGTCATTGTGGTTTTTCTATTTTACAAAGATAAAATTTTTCTTCAGTAATCATGCGTCCGCCAAACTGATTTGTAAGATTTGGGAGCGATCGCACAGCCGTTTGGGGTTTTTGCAGCATATTGGAATTCAAATGACTGAAGAAACAGATTCTTAAATCATTTCAGAAATTTGAATAATATCTTTTGACAAAACCAATGGTCTGGTCAAAGATTGGTTTTGTGAATTCAATGAATAAATTCTGACTTGGCGGCGACGGAAGCGGACCTCCTTTTGACAGTTTTAATTCATTTTCATTCAGTGCCCGTTCGTCACCGTTGTATGTCAGCCATTGATTGCCCCAGACAAACTGACCCGGAAATCTTTTGTTTTCCAAAACCCTTGTATTGTCCGAATTGATAACTTTGACCGACAGCAACCCCTGTGAACTCACTTCCTGTTTGTGAAGCGTTACATTTGCTTTGACTTTGCCGTATATATTTACAGTCTGACCGTCCACCTGCGTTCTGCCGGTGACCACACTGTCTTTGACCGCTTCATAACGATCGGTGCTTTCATAAAAATTTCCAACCGAAAAGTCCTCAAAATCAAGTACAATATACTGATCCGGCCTGATTATATTTCCTTCTCCGGTTTCCTTCCAATTGTAAAATCTGACAAATTTGTTTTTTGAAAATTTATTCATTTCGCTCATCAGATTGTCATAAAAGAAATCGGATGTAAGCTGGTAACGCGAAGGTGTCTGTGGTTTTTCAACTACGACTTTGAGTGTTGCGGCATCAAAAGCAATTTGAATTTTCTGACCGACTCCTTTGTAATCTCTCACATATTCGTCCGCTTTTTTATAGGCATAATAAGCCTGACGCGCATCCATGATGTCGCCCGATTTCATCAGCATTTCTGCCTGATTGAATTTTTCTTCCGCTGCTTTTGGCAGTATTTCGCCGAGTTCCCGGGAAAAACCTGTCGGCTGACCGACCAGCTGAATTGCCTTCGGACTGCCGTGAATCAGATCTGCCAGGTCGTTGAGCGCAATGTATTCGTCTGCTGCAATACTGTATTTATCGGGACTGTTGAGGGTCATGGCATCGTTAATTTTCCTCAGCGCATCCTGTTTTGCAAGCGGATAAGACTGAATCAGCACTTTAGCAGCTTTTTTGTTGTTTGGGTTTGATTTCAGCTGTTTCACCGCTTCGCGGGTCGCTTTTGAATATTTTCCTTTTTCAAGTGATCTCTTTCCTGAAGAACAGTTCAGCGAGATTCCGGCAATCAGAATAAAAATGAATGAGTAGATTGTTTTATTCATAATTCTTAAGTTATTAATTGAAAGAAATTTAAAATACAGTTGATCAATAATTCAAAGTGAAAGCCAAAATACAATTTTATTTGAAATTTGAAAAATTGCTGATATTCAAACCGGGAAAATCCAGTCAATAATTGTCTCTGATGTATTCCAGAAGTTTCTGAGTTTCCTGTCTGACCTGCCAGTTTTGTTTCAGATAATGATTGTTCATAACGCTGAAAATCAGAGTTTTTCCTGATTTTGTAATCAGGTATCCGCTCAGCGAATAATTGTTTGACAGCGAACCCGATTTGGCATAGACATAAGGTGTCTTTCCGCCGTAATTTGATTTCAGTGTTCCGGTTTTTCCGCCAACTGCAAAAATATTGAAAAGCCTTTCTTTTGGAAATTCAGTGTACAGTTTTTCAAGTACAAAGACCATATCGCGCGGCGAAAACAGATTGTATCTTGACAAACCCGAACCGTCCACCCAGACCGGATCCTGCGGAATTTCCTTCAGATATTTCGACTGTATGTAATTGATTGCTTTTTCGGTGCTCATAGAATTTGAAAATTGGGCAGAAACCATCAGCAGTATCTGTTCTGCCAAAAAATTATCGCTGACCTCCATCATCCGTTTGTAAACCAAATCTGAAGGAATGCTGAACAGAACTTTTGAGTTTTTTGAAAGTTCTCTGTCGGTGAGTTGAATTTCTCTGCCGATCAGATCAGAAAGCAGCTGTCTGATCAGTTCGTCTTTGACCACAAACGGAACTTTTGTCGAATTGCCGTTTCTCGAACCGATGTAAAATTTGTTTTTGAAAAAATCTCTGCTGTAAAGACTTTCCTGATATTCGACCGAATCTGCAAGCGTTTGCGGAAATACATTTGGTTTTCCTTTTGTTTTTTTGATGGTAACCGTATTTTCATTGATCGGAAATTCACTTTTTTCGGCCGAATAATATTTTTCATAATCTTCCCAGGACCAACCCAGACCCATCCTCGGGCCTTCGTATTTTCCCCAATGCAGGTAAATGTTGCCCTCCTGATTCTTCAGCCAGTCCAGAATCCGATTGACAGATTTGAATTCGGGATGAAGAAAAGTAGGATCGCCCAGGCCTTCTATATAAAGGTCAGCTTTTATTTTTTCGTAACGAAGCGCCGGAATCGAATCGGGGAGTGTCTTCATTGCAGAATAAAGTGTCAGAATTTTCACATTTGAGGCCGGTGTAAAGTATTTTTCACCATTATAATTTTCCAAAACCTGTTTGGTTTGCGGATCGTACAGATAAAATCCGGTGAACTGAGTTTTGTAGAAATCGGATTCAAAATGCTGTACAATCCAGTCTGACTGCGCATTTCCAATCAATGAAAACAGCAGCAGTATAACTGTAATTTTATTTTTTAATTTCATTCCGGTTTATCTGAAACAATCATTTTTGAAGGGGTCGGTGTCAGGCTGATGTCATGACTTTTCAGGATTTCAAAGGTTTGTTTGTGAAGTTTGTAATAGGTTTCCCAAAAAACTTCTCTTTTTGTAAATCCTCTGACAGCGAGGTTGATCCGGCTTTCTGTAAATTCCTGGACTTCAACTGTGATTGGTTGGTCTTTTAAAATTTCGGGTTCGTTTTCAAGCATTTTTTTCAGTACTTCAATTGTTTTTTCGAGATTTTCATTGAACGAAATTCCGATTTTGATGTCGAGTCGTCTGGTGGGCATCACCGAAAAATTTTTGATCGGATTGTTCAGCAGTATTGAATTGGGCAGCACCACCATCTGCTGATTGTCGGTAATCAGGGTTGTATAAAGTATGCTGATTGATTTTACGGTTCCCGAATTTCCGATGGCTTCTATATAATCATCAATTTTAAAAGGCTTGAAAAATATAATCAGCAGACCGCCCGCAAAATTGGCAAGACTTCCCTGAAGCGACATTCCCACGCCGGCAGCCAATCCGAGTATGATAGCCGAAAAAGAAGTTACTTCTATTCCTACAGCCGCAACCGCAGTCAGAAGAACCAAAATTTTGAACAGTACATCGAGAATCGGAATCAGAAATTCTCTGATAGAAGGATCGACTTTTCTTTTGATCATTCGTTTTCTGATCAGATTTTTCAGTTTGGAAGCAAGCCATAATCCGCCCAAAAACAGCAGGATTGCAACCAGCAGTTTGAGCCCGAACTGCATCAATTTCTCCAAAAGCCATTCGAATCTTTCCTCAGTCATCATAAAAGTTTTGACAAAATTAAGATTTAAGCTGATGATAATAAATAATTTTCCAATTCCGGCTGATCAGTTGAATTGATCGACCGCTGCTCTAAACAATTGATCAATAGAAAATTGATCTTTTATTTAACAGTAAATTAAGAAAACACCTGATAATTTTAACAAAAAAATAAGGAGTCTTTGATGGGTTTAATAATAGGAAATTTAAAATCCGTTTTTATATTTGCACCAATATTCAATCGAAAGAATTGAAGTATTAAGCTCAAGCGACCAACCATGCTTAGCAACCGACTTCAAAAATTAACGGCTCTTCTCAACAGAAAAGCCGTTTTTTGATTGGTTAAAATTCAAATCTGAACAAATAGAAATCCGAAACGCACTATCTTTGCCGTCAATGAATTTTACGATTTTTCAGAACGACCCGAATTCCAAAGCAAGAGCGGGTGAAATTGAAACTGCACACGGCAGGATTGAAACGCCTATATTTATGCCGGTCGGAACCGTTGCGACGGTCAAAGCTACCCATCAGCGGGAACTGAAAGAAGACATCAAAGCACAAATCATACTTGGCAATACCTATCATCTGTATCTGAGGCCCGGAACCGAGATTCTGAACAAGGCAGGCGGACTGCATGAATTTATGAATTGGGACAACCCTATACTGACCGACAGCGGCGGTTTTCAGGTGTATTCTCTTGCGACCAGCCGCAAAAAATCAGAAGACGGTGTGCGTTTCAAATCTCATATTGACGGATCCTATCATATGTTTACGCCCGAGAAATCTATGGAAATTCAAAGATTTATCGGTGCCGATATTATGATGGCCTTTGATGAATTGACCGGAATTCCTGCCGAGTACAAGGATGCCAAACGTGCGATGCAGGTTACACATCGCTGGTTGGAACGCTGCCGAAATTGGTTGAATGAAAATCCGCCTTTGTATGGTTACGAACAAACTTTGTATCCGATTGTTCAGGGGAATTCATTTCATGATTTGAGAAAAGAATCGGCACATTATATTGCTGATTTTGGTGCGCAGGGAAATGCAATCGGCGGGTTGAGTGTGGGCGAACCCGAGTATCAGATGTATGAAATTACAGATTTGGTGACCGATATACTTCCGGTTGAAAAGCCGAGATATCTGATGGGAGTCGGAACACCGTGGAACATACTCGAATGCATTGGTTTGGGTGTGGATCAGTTTGATTGTGTGATGCCAACCCGCAACGGCAGAAACGGAATGCTTTTCACTTGGAACGGGGTGATGAATATGAAAAATTCAAAATGGAAAGATGATTTTTCGGTTTTGGACGAAAACGGCAAAAGTTTTGTGGACAGCGAATATTCAAAGGCTTATGTGAGACATCTTTTTGCTGCTGACGAATATTTGGGAAGGCAGATTGCATCGGTTCACAATCTTGCATTTTATCTTGATTTGGTTCAAACCGCAAGAAAGCATATTTTAGACGGAGATTTCACAGCATGGAAAAACAGCCTGATTCCAAAATTAAAACAAAGACTGTAGTTGAAAATATTTGACAAATATATCGTTAAGAACTTTGTGAGCACTTTCTTTTTTATGGTGATCATACTGTCAACGATTGCAGTGGTTATAGACCTCAGTCAGAAGCTGGAACGAATTGAGAATAACGGTTCTACGCCATTGGCGGCAATGATTCACTTCTATCCGTTTTGGGCAATATGGCTGGTCAATACTTTTTTGCCGGTGGCGGTATTTATTTCGGTAATTTTCTTTACTTCCAGATTGACCATGCAGACAGAGATTGTGGCGGCACAGGCGGGCGGAATCAGTATGCACAGGATTGCGAAACCATACATACTCGTTGCGGCCGGAATTGCAATTACCGGTTTGTTTGTCAATAATTTTGCACTTCCCTGGGCAAATATCAAGAAAAACAAATATCAGTATGAATACATGCTGGCCCAGTCAAAAAGCAGGGAATATTACGAAAGACAAAAAATTTCATCACAGATTTCACCCGATGAATACATCTTTGCCCAAAATTATGACAGGATTCAAAAGAGAGGGAACAGCTTTGTGTATCAGCAGTTTGAAGACAACAAACTCAAGCATCAGATCATGGCTTCTTCGTTTGAATGGGACGAAAAGAATTCGGTCTATTTGCTCAGAAATGTTTTTATGCGAACGGTGGTTTCGGAATTCAGGGACAGCATTGGTTATCAGTCGGTTTATAAACGTGAATTCAGTGCGACGCCGGACGAAATCCTGCCCGAAGGTTATGTGGCGGAAACCATGAATTCGGTCGAACTCAGTCAATTCATTCAAAAGCAGAAATTCAAAGGTTCGGCAAGTATCAATGCCTATCAAAACGAACTCAATCAGAGGAACAGCACGCCGTTTTCGACTTTTATTTTGACCATACTGGCGTTGTCGCTTTCATCAAAAAAGAGGAGGGGCGGTATTGGACTGAATCTTGCACTCGGCATCACACTTGCATTTTTCTATATTTTCTTCAACCAAATTTCTATGACCTATTCGGCACGCGGATTTGTATCTCCGCTGATTGCCGCCTGGGGGCCGAATCTGATTTTTGGCGCACTGACTGCCTATCTTTATATCAGAAGGGCAAAATCCTAATCGGTTTTATTTGAACCGCTCAAAATGTGCTTTTTCCAAGGTTTCTCTGTGTCTCGGATGTGCAATGCTGATCAGCAGTTTTGAACGTTGTTCTAAGTTTTTTCCGTACAAATTTACCATACCGTATTCGGTTACGATGTAATGGGCATGTCCTCTGGTCGTCACCACGCCTGCGCCCTGATTCAGGAAAGGAGTAATTCTCGAAACCCCTTTTGCGGTTTCGGACGGAATGGCAATAATCGGTTTTCCGCCCTCAGAGAGTGATGCGCCCCTCATAAAATCCATCTGTCCGCCGATGCCCGAATACTGATAAATTCCGATTGAATCTGCACAAATCTGTCCGGTCAGATCAATTTCCAATGCACTGTTGATTGCAATCATTTTCGGATTTTGTCTGATGATTGAAGTGTCGTTTACAAATGAAACGCTCTTGAAAGAAACATTCGGGTTGTCATCCACAAAATCATAAACTTTTTGGGTTCCGGCCACAAACGAAGTCACTGTTTTTCCGACCGAAACCGTTTTGTATTCATTGTTGACCACTCCCGATTCGATGAGCGGCACCACTCCGTCCGAAAACATTTCGGTATGTACACCCAGATTTTTATGGTTGGTCAGACATCTCAGTACCGCATCCGGAATTGCACCGATTCCCGCCTGAAGAGTTGATCCGTCTTCGATGAGTTCTGCCACATTTTTTCCGATCTGATCTGTAATTTCATTTGATTTGCTGCCGTAATCAACTGTTGGCAATGCTTCTTCATGCCATACCATCGCAGCAAAATTGGAATAATGAATGGCTGAATCACCCAAAGTTCTCGGTACTCTCGGATTGACTTGAGCAATTACTTTTTTGGCTTCTCTGACTGCCGACCATGCAGCATCGACCGAGGTTCCCAAACTGCAGTATCCGTGCATGTCGGGCGGTGAAACCTGAACGATTGCCACATCAAGCGGCAGATATCCTTTACCGAAAAGAATCGGAATTTCACTCAGAAAAATCGGCACGTAGCGACCGTGTGAACTGTTTGCCCATTTTCTCACATTGGCAGAAACAAACAGTGAATTGAGATAAAAACTGTCGGTTACTCCCGGTTTTTCCCATTCGATATCACCAAATGTACTGATAGAAACCAGTTCAATGTCATTGATTTCACCGGCTCTTGCCAATAATTTATTCAGCAGATAAACAGGTGTGGAAGCACTTCCGTGCGAGAAAACACGATCGCCGCTTTTTACGATTTGAACTGCTTCTTCTGCCGAAATATAATTGAATTTTTCCATCTCTGAATTTTGAAACGAAGGTAAGGATGACTTTCTTAAAATTTAATGACCCATCTCATTAAAAATCGTAAATTTGCAAACCAAAAAAACAGCAATGATCAACATTACATTCCCTGACGGAAGCGTCAGACAGTATGAAAACGGAGTAACACCGATTGAGATTGCAAAAAGTATCAGTGAAGGGCTGGCGCGCAATGTGATATCGGCAATGGTTAACGGGCAGCAGACAGAGACTGTGACACCGATTGTCAATGATGCGACCGTTCAGCTGCTGACATGGAATGACGATTTGGGCAAAAAAGCATTCTGGCATTCGTCTGCGCACCTTTTGGCACAGGCAATTATGGAATATTATCCAAATGCAAAACTGACCATTGGTCCGGCAATAGAGAACGGATTTTATTATGATGTTGATTTTGGTGACGAAACTTTCTCTGAAAAAGATTTTGAGAAAATCGAAAAGAAAATGATCGAAAATGCGCAAAAGAAATCTGAATTCAGACTCTATCCGGTTTCAAAAGCCGATGCGCTCAAAGAATATAAAAACAATGAATACAAAACAGAACTGATTGAAAATCTGAACGATGGAGAAATCACCTTCTGTACCCACGATAATTTTACAGATCTCTGCCGCGGCGGACATATTCCGGATACCGGGATTGTAAAAGCGGTTAAGATTCTGAATGCGGCCGGTGCCTATTGGCGCGGTGACGAAAAAAACAAACAATTGACCCGTGTTTACGGAATTTCATTTCCGAAACAAAAAGATCTGACCGATTACCTCAATCTGATTGAAGAAGCAAAAAAGAGGGATCACAGAAAACTGGGCAAAGAACTCGAACTCTTTACTTTTTCCGAGAAAGTGGGGCAGGGCCTGCCGTTGTGGTTGCCAAAAGGAACTGCACTGAGAAAAAAACTCGAAGCATTTCTGACAAAAGCACAGCAGAAAGCAGGTTATGAAATGGTGATTACACCGCATATCGGGCACAAAGACCTGTATGTGACTTCCGGTCATTATGCAAAATACGGAGCAGACAGTTTTCAGCCGATTCACACACCAAACGAAGGAGAGGAATTTCTGCTCAAACCGATGAACTGCCCGCATCACTGCGAAATTTACAAATCCAGTCAGTGGTCTTATCGTGATTTGCCAAAAAGATATGCCGAATTTGGTACGGTTTACCGTTATGAACAAAGCGGCGAGCTGCACGGATTGACCCGTGTACGCGGATTTACCCAAGATGATGCCCATCTTTTCTGTACACCCGATCAATTGCTGGACGAATTCAAAAATGTAATTGATTTGGTCTTGTATGTGTTTAATTCACTCGGTTTTGAAGATTTCACCACTCAGGTTTCGCTGAGAGATCCGGACAATAAAGACAAATATATTGGGACAGATGAAAATTGGGAAAAAGCCGAAAATGCGATTATTCAGGCTGCAAATGAGAAAGGATTGAAAACAGTGGTCGAATATGGTGAAGCAGCATTTTATGGTCCGAAATTAGATTTTATGGTCAAAGATGCTTTGGGCAGAAAATGGCAGTTGGGAACCATTCAGGTGGATTATAATTTGCCCGAAAGATTTGAATTGAGTTATATTGGTTCTGATAATCAGTCACATACTCCGGTGATGATCCACAGGGCGCCTTTTGGCTCGATGGAGCGTTTTGTAGCAATTTTGCTTGAGCATACGGCAGGAAATTTCCCGTTGTGGCTTGCACCTGACCTGTTTACAATTTTGCCGATCAGCGAAAAATATCAGGAATATGGAGAAAAAGTTTCTAAATTCCTTGAAAATTACGATATTCGCGGCCTGATTGACAACCGCAACGAAAAAACAGGCAGGAAGATACGTGATGCGGAGTTGAAGAAGATTCCATATATGCTGATTGTTGGTGAGAAAGAAGAGGAAAACGGAACGGTTTCGGTCAGAAGACACGGTGAAGGAGATTTAGGCGAAATGTCGATAGAATCGTTTAAAGACCGGATACTGAAAGAAATAGAAATTAATTAAAAATTTATAAACTATCGCAATTAAAAGAAGAGGCGGGCGAGGGCCTGCCAGAGTTATCAAGGAGGATCCGCACAAGATCAATGAAAAAATTACCGTACCGGAAGTAAGACTGGTCGGTGAAGGCAGCGAACCGATTATCTGCAAAACTTCAAAAGCTTTGGAGATGGCGAGAGAAGCCGGATTGGATCTTGTGATGATTACCGAAAAGGCTAACCCGCCGATCTGTCGTATTTTGGATTATAAAAAATTCCTTTACGAACAGAAAAAGAAGGAAAAAGAACTGAAAGCCAAACAGCAGAAGGTTGTTATCAAAGAAATTCGTTTTGGTCCTCAAACCGATGAGCACGATTACGAATTCAAAAAAAGACACGCCAGAAGTTTTTTGGAAGAAGGTTCAAAACTGAAAGCTTATGTGTTCTTTAAAGGAAGGTCAATCATCTTCAAAGAACAGGGAGAAATCCTTTTGCTGAAACTGGCTCAGGAGCTGGAAGATGTAGGCAAAGTGGAACAGTTGCCAAAATTGGAAGGGAAACGGATGATCATGATGATGGCTCCAAAAAAATAGAAACAGACATTTTATTAAACATACGTTATTATGCAAAAACTAAAAACCAAATCAGGGGCTAAGAAGCGTTTTAAGCTGACCGGTACCGGAAAGATTAAAAGAAAACACGCTTACAAAAGCCACATCCTTACAAAAAAAGGAACAAAGCAGAAACGAAGACTGACCCATATGGGGCTGGTTGACAAAACTGATGAAAACAGTGTAAAACAGCAATTGGGATTGAAATAATCAGTCTCAGGTTTATTAATTAAATGATTTATTAACCCTGTGCCGGTGCTCTTTCAAGAGGTGATTTTCATCCGCCCGTCACAAAAAAATTAAAAATTATGCCAAGATCAGTAAATTCAGTAGCGTCAAGAGCGCGAAGAAAAAAGTTGATGAAGTTAGCCAAAGGTTACTTTGGACGCAGAAAAAATGTATGGACTGTCGCTAAAAACGCAGTCGAAAAAGGATTAACTTATGCTTACCGTGACCGTCGTCAGAAGAAAAGAAACTTCAGAGCGCTGTGGATTCAGAGAATCAACGCAGGAGCGAGACTTCACGGAATGTCCTATTCACAATTTATGGGTGCTGCCAAAAAAGCCGGAATCGAATTGAACCGCAAGGTGCTTGCAGATTTGGCGATGAACCATCCGGAAGCATTCAAAGCAGTTGTAGAACAGGTAAAGAAATAAATTAACCGAGATAAAATGTTTGTCAAATCCCGCCCGAAAGAGCGGGATTTTTTTGTTTTTGAGGTACTACTATTACAGATTCCTTAGAAAATCTTCAAGCGGATCCTCTCCTGTCAGAATCAACTTTTTGCGCAGGCGATAACGCGAGGTTTTTACAGTATTAGGTTGAACGGAAAGCATTTTTGCTATTTGCTTGTTTTCCATTCCAATTCTTATATAAGCACAAAGACGTAAATCATTTTCAGAAAGTGAGGGAAATTGTTGTTTCAGTTTAGAAAAGAAATCAGGATGCACACTTTCAAAATGCATCTTAAAAAATTCCCATTCATTGGCCGTGTGCAGATGCTCTTCTATCTTTTTCTGAATTTGCCTTTCTTCTACTGTCGGTATATTCCCCTTGAATTCCAGCTCCTTTAGCTGATGAGAGAGATCCTCCAAAACACGATTCTTTTCGGCAAGTAATAAGGTATTGGTTGCTAACTCTCTGTTCTTGGAATTAATCTCTGTTTCTAACTTTTCATTCTCGGCTTCTTTGAGTTTTTTCTGCATTTCCATTTTTTTCTTTCTGAAATATATCACAGAAATAACTGCGATTGAGAAACAACAAACTCCAAATAAAAAGGCCAGCGTGATTTTCCTTTGCTGTTCTGCTTCTTTTTTTTTCTGTTCGATTTTATCAATAGCTTCACGGGTTTCTATTTTGTTGATCTCAAGCACCTTATCTGCTCCTAAGATTGAATCGTTATAAACATGATAAAGATTTGAATAATAATATGCGCTGTCCCATGCCTCTCTGTTTATATGAATTTGTGATAAATTCTTATAAATCAACCGACGGGCCGTAATGTCATCAAAGTTTTTTATAGACTTTTTGGCTTCATACAGATAATTTAAAGCTGAATCGTGTTTTTCCAGATCTATTAATGATGCGGCATAGTTAATCCCCGCTACTGTAAACAAGTATCTGTTGTTGTAGTCTTTACATAACCTATAATTCTTTTTTGTGTAATAAAGTCTGTCGTTAATGCCTTGAGAATAAGCAGACAAAGAATACAAAGTATTAATTAAGGTTATTGTATCTTGCATTTTTGAAAGTGTTTTTTCCAAGGACTTTAAGACAGAAACCGCTTCCTCTTTTCTTCCGGTATAGAACAATGCATTGCCTATATTCAATTGATTTTTAACTATACATTCTTCAATATTTGCCCTTTTATAGTAAAACTGAGCTTTGTTATATGCTGCTAAGGCTTTTTCATATTCATTGATTTTCAGTAAGATGCTTCCCTTTTGAAGCAGGGTCTTGCCTGTCATGAAATCGTCTCCTATTTCTTCAAAGTAGCTTTCCAGCTCTTTATTGATTTTGTACGTCTGTACGTAATTTCCTTCTTTAAGACGGGAAGTAGCCTTCAGGTATTTGAATCTTGCATAATCGTATTCATTACGGATGCTGTCAATTAAATTTATACCTTTTAAAAACAAATTGGGGTTTATTGGTTGATTCTCAATATATTTATTGCTTATGTCCCAGTAAATTGCTCTGCTTAGCAAAACGGGATTATCCAGATAGTTGGCCAAGTCGTACATTTCCTTTACAATCTCTCTTCCTGCTTGAGTGTCTCTATTACCAAAATGGTTTTTTTCAATTTCCACCATTAGAGAATCGAATTCGGGATTTATCGGCGGCCAAAAATTTTTGAATTGAGCTTTTAGGGGAAATGAACAAATAAGTAAAAAGAACAAGGCATTTTTTTTCATTGGTCAAATTTAAAAATTAAATCATAAAATCAGGCTTGTACACCATTTGTACACCGCTTGTTTTGGTCAAATTAAGAATCTGGGCTTTACTTTTGTTTGAAAATATAAATGATGAAAAAATTTCTTATTCTTTTAAGTGGGGTACTACTGGGGCTGGTATATGCTGCATCGACACAGATCGACTTCAAACAACAGCACAGTTTGTATTCCAGCTTGTTAAAGGTCAAATCTAAAATTGACAATACAAATGATTCAAAACTTTATCATGCAGAAAGCATGTCTGTTTATGCTATGAATAATAATTCCTTAGATTATTCTTATGCCCGAAACAGCGTTGATGCATTAAACTATCCAAATAACATACAAGATTGTGAACAAATAACCCTGGGTGGAACTACACCGGAAAATGGGGTTGGGATGTTTCATATCTATATAGTTGCTAATGATATTTCTGTAAACCCCAATGAGTCTTTCAAATTAAATGCGCTTGATTTTAATGCAGTCGTCAATGTTGGTTACTCAGTTTTAGGCGCAGAGCTATCCTTTTATGAAGATACGCCTGATGGCGGACCGGGGACTCAGATTGGATTTATTCCGATGAAACCGGTTTCCAGCGTTGAATATATAGGTGAATATACCGAACAATTAAAAAGATACAGAGTTACTTATGATTTAGATACACCATTTACTTTTTTGGGTGCCGAAGAATCAGTAAAAAAGTATTGGGTTGGGATTAAAATTGATTTAGGCGTATCTCCGTTTGAATCAATATATTCATATATGGAAGTTACCTCCAATATAAACACTTTGGATCAAGCTTATATTTTTGACGAAACATCTGGTTGGATGCCCAGCTCGAGTGTGACTGGAGGAGTACCGAGCGATGGCGTAGCTTCTTTTTATGGCGACTGTGAGCCTATAATCAGCTGTGAGGATTCACCTACTTCCGGCTCCATTGTGCAGGGGCCGCTTCTAATGGTTTGTCCCGGAACAAAATTTTTATTGTCTGTTTCCGGTCAGTCTCAGGCAGAGGGCATAAATTATCAATGGCAGTCTAAAAGTTTTGGAGCTGAGGAATGGGGTGACATAGAAAATGAAACCAACCCCGTTTTAATATTGTCAGAAGGAATTTCACAGGATACAGATTTTAGATTTGTTGTTTCCTGTGTTAATAGTGGAGAAACAAGTTATTCGGAAGGAATTTCTGTACAAATAAAACCTCCGACTGAATGCTATTGTGTTTCCCGTTCTGACTGCTTTGTTAAAAGACAAATAAATAATGTGAATTTAGTTGGAGATTCAATTACTCTGAACAATGAATCTGATTGTACTCCGGGTGGTTACGGACAATATCTGGATTTGCCTAAACCTGATTTGGGATTGAATGAAAATTACTTTTTAAACGTTGGAACCAATCATGACCACCCCGCAGTATTGGAAGTGAAAGCCTGGATTGATTTTGATCAAAACGGAATTTTCGAAGAAGATGAATTAATTGGCAACACAAGCGGTGGCGGAATGGGTGAAGAAGGTTGGGTCGGTTTTAATTTCACAGTTCCGGAGGATGCTGCTACAGGACAAAGTCGTTTGCGAATTCGATTAACCGATGGACAACCTTATGATGTTGACCCATGCCAGTATGTATCATTTGGCGAAACAGAAGATTATCTTATAACTATACTCGGATTGAGCGAATGTACCGGAAGCCCTATTCCTCCTATTGCAGGAGAGAACATTGAGGTATGTGCAAATGAGCCGTTTACCTTGAATGCTGAAGATACAAACTCGGGTTTTTCCGGTTTTTCCGCAACCTGGCAGTATTCATTGGATGAAAGTAACTGGACTGATATTCCCGATTCATCACTTCCTGATTTTACTGTCTTAGACGGAGTTTCCGAAATCACCTATTACCGATATAAAATAACTTGCGTCTTTAGTGGAGAATCCGCTGTTTCTGATTCTATTGAAGTCAGCATTAAAGACCCTACGGAATGTTATTGTCATCAAACTTCAGATTGCTCGGTTGCAGTGATTAATAATTTGACTTTAACAGGTGAAAATGTAACGATAGATAATTCAACCGAATGTAGCACAGGAGGATATGGGGATTATACCACCTTACTGCCGGCTGATTTATTTACAAATGAAACTTACACAATCTCTATTTTTACCGAATATTGGGGCTTTGTAAATTGTGAAATTAGATTGTGGGCTGACTTCAATCAGAATGGCGTATTTGAAGAAGACGAATTAATTGCTTCCACTAATAATGAAGGCATGTCTGATAGTACCGAGACTCTTAACGTTACCATCCCGTCTGATGTTTTACCGGGAATATATAGGATGAGGGCGAGGATTGGTTTTCTCGGTAACGATATGGAACCTTGTTCTTTTGTGTTTTATTCAGAAACTGAAGATTATTCGGTGGAGATTTTACAAAGTGCAGAATCTGAGTGTATCCCACCTTCTAATGTGCAAATAACGAATGTGACAGAAGCAACCGCTGATGTAAGTTGGAGCCCGGTAGGAGAAGAAGAATCCTGGCAAATAGCTTACGGATATACAGGATTTGATCCTGATGCAGAGGGAGAAATTATTTTGGTAAATGGAACCCCAGCTTATACTTTGGATAACCTTGAAGAAGGAACTCAATATGATATCTATGTTAGAGCGTTGTGCAACGGAGAAGATGACGTAAGTGATTGGGCAGGGCCTGTTGCATTCACCACTGAAAATCTTTCTTTGTCAGAATGGAATTCGCAAAATGTCAAGTTGTATCCTAATCCATTCACAAACGAAATATTCATACAGCTTCCTGAAAATGTAGGAGGGAGCTATACTTTCAAAGTATCTGATTTGATAGGAAAAACAATTTACAGCCAGCAACAAACCGAGAAATCATTTGTATTCAATGGTACATCTTTGCCAAAAGGAATTTACATCTTGTCCATAGAAAGCAATGGAAAAATAATAGCTAAAAAAGTAGTTAAGAAGTAAATTGTATTTCAAGTGTTAATTGATTGAATCCCGCCCGAAAGAGCGGGATTTTTTTGTTTATGTTTTGGCTAAAAAAATTACATTGTTTATCTTTCCAAAGCAATGTTAAAGAAGGTCAAAATACTGATTCTATTTTTCCTGTGCGGAATATACGTCTGCCCACAAAATAAGGTTTCCAAGGCAGAGTTAATGGAAGGCACCCGGACATGCTTTGCTTTGATAAAAACGAATCCCGAAGCCACTTTTAAAAAAGCCGAATCCATTGAAAAGAAAGCATTGAAAGCAGATATCCCGGAGCCGGAAATACAGGCGATAATGGTTCAATGTATTTATTTCAGGGAGAGAAATGATTTTGAAAGAATGATGTCCAAAGCCAAATTATTATACAAAAAGGCAAGTTCGTATGATTCAGATGTTTATCGGTTGATGGCCAGAAGGTATTTATTTGAGGCATATATTTTTAGCGGTTTACCGGAAAAGGCATTTCAGGAGTTGGAAAAAGGGAGCCGGCTAATTGACAAACTGGATAAAAATGATTCACTCCATATTATTGGCCGGTCAGACTTTTTTATTGCATTTTCAAATTACTATTCTCAAAAAGGGAACTTTCAGAACCAGCTGAAATACCTGAAACTTGCGGGAGAAGAATTTGAAAGGATGCCCAATCAGATGTACAGGAAGGAATTACTTTATATACATTATTCCAATTTGGCAACAACATACAATGAATTAAACCGGCTTGATTCCGCAAAATACTATACGACACTTTCAGAATCTTACAATATAAATTTTAATCGTAACGACACAAATGTAAATAACCTTTGGGTGTTTGGAAACGTGGCGTTGAAGGAAGAAAGGTACAGAGAAGCACTTCATTATTTCAGGGAAGCGGAAAAGTTAGAAGATTATACAAACCACTTGAACGTAGAAAGCCTTTATGACAAGATCATTTATTCATATAAAAAGCTTTCAAAGGAAGATTCCGCCAAGATTTATGAGGCAAAAAAAGATTCTCTGAAATTAAGCATTACAGTAAGTCAAAATAAGTCGCTTCAAAAACTTTTAAAAGAAAAAGATAATCTTACTAACCAATATCTCATATATGCTCTTGCAGTTCTGATACTGGTTCTGGGTACAGTTGCATTTATAGTTGTCCGGAAAAGCAGGCTGCTGGTTAAACAGGAAATGAAAAGTCAGAAGTATCTGGCGGATTTTTCAGAAAACCATAACCTCAAGATCTATAATCAGCTATTGGAGATGCTCGAAGAAGCCAATCCTGCTTATATGAATTATTTTGATGAAATTTTTCCGAAATTTGCATCCAATCTCTTAAAAGTAAACCCACGGATTATTCAATCCGAAATAGAGTTTTGTTCTCTTTTGAAACTCAAAATCCCAACGAAAGACATCGCACGCTATAAATTCATAACCCCCAAAACGGTTCAGAATAAAAAATACCTGATTAGGAAAAAGCTGAACATCCCCAAAGATGTGGATATATATCAATGGTTTGATTCAATGTAAGGTTCTCATTCAAAGTATTTTGTAAAATAAAAAACACTGTCGGGAAGATTTTGAGAAGATGGTTTTTTGTTTTAAAACATTGAACCTCGTAGTCTTGTTATGCAATTTTTTAACAATTAAAATTAAACACATGACACGTAACTTTACTTTATTCGTATTACTGTTGACTTATAGTTTTGCATTTACCCAAATTTGGGAACCCGTCAGAGGGCCTTTTGGAGGAAGCGTTCAATCTATGACAATCAGTACCGGTGGCGATATTTTTATAGGCACCCAAGGCGGTGGGGTTTTTAGATCCCTGGATGATGGTAACCAATGGGAAGCGGTGAACGAAGGCATCACCAACAATGCGGTCTGGGCGCTGACGGCAAGCCCAAACGGGAGTGTTTTTGCCGGAACGCTTGGTGGAGGAATCTTTCGATCAACCGACAACGGAGATAATTGGGATGTAATCAATGTTGGATTAAACGATTTAAATGTATCTTCTCTCCTTGCAACGGCCGACGGTCATATATTTGCCGGAACAGTGAGCGGAGGCGTTTTTCGTTCGATAGACAATGGCGATACCTGGACTGAGCAAAACTCGGGCATTACAAACAATTATATTACGGTATTGGCAGAAAATGAATCAGGAGATATTTTTGCAGGAACTTTCGGAGGAGGTTCTTTCCGATCCTCAGACCATGGAGATAGCTGGGTTTCTGTTGGAGGGCCTGACTCTTGTCAAATCCCTTTGTGTTACAAAATTATGGACAACGGTGATATTTTTGTCGGCTCTGATTTTGATGACGGGATTTATTTATCTTCAGACAATGGAGATACCTGGTCGCATCTGCCGGCTCTCGGAGCCTCGTCCAACTACAGTGTTTATGAAATTCTCGAATTGGACAACGGAGATCTTTTGGCGGCGACTTACGGTGCAGGAATATTCCGCTCTTCTGATTATGGGAATACCTGGAGCAATGCCAATATCGGTCTTTCTGATAATAAAGTAACCACGCTTGCTGTCAATTCGGACAATAAGATTTTTGCCGGAACATTTTTGGGGAATGCGGTATTTTCTAGTGATGACAATGCAAACAACTGGGCGTTGGCCAATACGGGAATCAGTGCTGTTGATACGCGTGTCCTGATGGTCGATGACATAAGCGGAGATTTATTTGCAGGGACTTATGGAGCAGGGGTTTTTCTCACCCAAGATCAGGGCAATAGTTGGAATCAAATAAATACGGGACTTTCGGCGCGCTTTATTCATTCAATGGCCAAAGCCAATGATGCTCTTTTTTGTGGAGCTGATTTTATTGACGGATCAGGTGGCGTATTTCGCTCGACTGATAACGGAAATTCCTGGCAGGAAATAAACCAGGGAATGATTGCTTCAGATGTAACGGCTCTTGCCTCTAATTCTCAGGGTGATATTTTTGCCGCAACTTCTTTTGATGGTGTTTACAAATCTTCAGACAATGGAGATAACTGGGTTCAGATTAACAACGGTCTTAGCTGTACCTATCTGACTTCCTTGGAAATCAATTCCAACGGTGATCTATTTGTAGGCAGCAATGGCTGTGGGGAAGGGATTTTTCGATCTACGGACAATGGTGCTTCCTGGGAATTGGTCAACAATGGTATTACGATGACCGATATAAGCAGTATTGCAGCAGATTCCGGCAACAGGTTATATGCTTCTGCCTATGTTTTTACAGGAATGGGTTTTGAGGGAACGGTTTTCATTTCAGATGACAATGGTGCTTCATGGACTGAAATGGCAGCAGGATTACCCGCCGGGGTCTATCCGCAAACGCTTATAACAAATTCCGATAACGATGTGATTTTGGGGACTTCTACGGGCGTGTTTGTTCTGCAAAGTGATAGCTCCTCGTGGACAGAAATGAGTACGGGGCTTACCAATACCGATATTCGTGCTTTGGCTTTAGAAGGCAACGGACACCTGTTTGCGGGGTCGAATGGTGGCGGAATTTTTGGAAACTCTTCCTTTTTGGGACTGGATTCGAATGTTTTTCAAACCAATACAATGTTAGCCCAAAACGTTCCTAATCCTTGTACGACAATTACTCAAATACCATTTACATTGGAAAACCAAGCAAAAGTTGGGTTGAAAGTATGTGATGTTTTGGGTCGTGAAATATTTATGCTCGACTCTAAAATAATGGAGAAGGGTAATCATTCCTTTACTTTGGACGTTTCAAATTGGAGTTCCGGTCTTTATTTCTATACTCTTTATGCCAATGGTAAACATGCCACAAAAAAGATGTTGGTCAATTGATTCAATAATCGTATGGATTGAACTAAAATAGATTGCGAAAGAATTATTAATAGGATATTCATGAAATCGATCAAGATATTTAGGCAAAGTTTGGCATTTACTTTTTTACTTTTAAGTTGTGTTTTGTCTGCTCAGGCAATTATAACCGAACATGGTCAACAGTTGACAGGAAACACCATTAAGGTAGAACATTATTTTGATGCCGCAAATTATGATACATTGGCGTATGACGGGGAGAAAAGCATATTGAAATCCAAAAACTTTTTCTGTGAAAACAATTCGGATTTTCTGATGAAGAATACAAATGATTTCACACTGGAAATAAATTTGAATTTTGACTCGGCCGAATACAGCTCAGAGTTCCTGATTATTTATGATGAAACAGGCTATTTGAATTATGCTTTTTGGGAAGGCTCAAACCCTATCGTAATGGATCTACCCGAAGGGATGTATGATATTTTTGCAGCATTTACACATATTTCGGGAAGAATGAGCTACATCATCAAAGAAATGATAAATGTGGCAGGTGGTACTTCTGTTGAAATTGATGCGGCTGAGGCCAATCATTTTATTTCAGTTAAAATACACGATGAAAATGGTGAAACACTGAAGCCAGGTGTTTTGAATTCCGAAGGCAATATTCTTTCCTCTATGAACCTGGATCGATTTTTCCTTTTTCTGCCTTCAAATCTTGGTGTGTACGGATATAATTATCTGCTCGAAGAGCCATCAGAAGGAGAAGGCTTTGCCTGGGATTTTTATATCAATGAAGTAAGTGCCAGGTATCTCATATCCAACAGTGTTTTTGGAACCGGTTTTGAGGGAGGAAGTTATTTCACCAAATTTGCCTTGAATGGAATTGACGCATCGATTTCACTGGAAAATAACCCTGACAATTGGGTGCATCACAAGGAGCGGTTTCAGCTTAGCCCTATAGCCGAGCCACAAGAGGCTGTCGTCGGATTCGCAACGCAAACTATGCTTATGAATGAAATAGATATGGGTGGATGGATAGTTACCAATTTACCGGGTGATACATTCGAAGGATTTCTCGATAATCCGATAGAGGATAATCTTTTTAATTTGTTGGTGTTTCCCACTGTAGTTGATCATCAGGAATTGATGGCACCCGGCTGGGAAGAACCGGCAACCCTTAAAGGAAATGCGATTGTGTCATCCGAAGGGGAGATACTTTATGGCAGCGGAAACACTACACTAAGCTATTATTATCTGGGAAATAATTACTACCTTACCGAAACAGGAAAATCTTTGTTGCCATTTCATCCCGATTTCGTTTTTATAGGAAACAACAATACAGATATCAAGCAAGGGAATAATTCACCCATAATGGTTACTGCAGCTTTCGTTGTCCCTGGAACATCTGATTTTGTAAGTGTCTTATACAAAGGAATGTATGGGGAAGTTCGTGAAACCGATTTTTCAGCAGTACAAATTGAAGTCAGGCACAATGGTGAAGAATTTTATTCGGGCAATTACCTTGATTTTCTAATGGATTTTATCTTTCTTCCTACTGACGGACTGATTGAGATAGCCTATACCAACACCAACTTAGAAACAGAGGGAATAGCAGGGAAAAACATAACAAAACTGGTTTACAATGCAGACCTGGCCGATGAACCACCAACATTGCAGATGTTGCAGTTCAGAAATTCCCACGATGAAGTTACACACATTTTTAACAGCACTGAAGACGGGTTCTTAAGAATCGCCGGTGCGGATTTTAAATACACCATTACCAACGAGGGAAGGGAATATTATGCGTACAATGAAGGAAACAGTATTGAACTGCAATATAGTTTGTACGGTCAGGATGAATGGACAGAACTGGAACTGACCGAGTATCCCGAGCATTTCCAGATGCCTGCTTTTGGGGATTATTACGAAGCGTCATTAGCAGCTGTCGTTGTTCCTGAAGATAATTCCTGGTTTGACGTAAGAATTATCTGTACTGATGCCGCCGGGAATAAACAGGAACAAACCATTTCGCCTGCGTTCAAAGTCGAGAACAAAACAATGGGAATCAAAGAAGCCGATGAAACGAACCTCGCAGTTTACCCGAATCCGTTTACAAACGAATTGAACATCCAACTTCCGGAAAACGTTAAAGGAAGTTATACATTCAAAATTTCTGACATAACGGGAAAAATAATTTACAGCCGGCAACAAACTGAGAAATTATTTGTATTCAACGGTTTCTCTTTGCCAAAAGGAGTTTACATTTTGTCCATAGAAAGTAATGGAAAAATAATAGCTAAAAAAGTAGTTAAGAAGTAATTTGTTTTCAAATGTTAATTGATTGAATCCCGCCCGAAAGAGCGGGATTTTTTATCCAAAAAAAATTCTTCCAACCAAAGTCAGAAGAATTTTAAATCTTTATTATCAGTCGGCGAATTAAATCTGCTCGTCAAAAAGCAGTCTGATATTCGGATCAGAAGGTCGCGGCGCATCTGCCGTGATGATCTTTCCTTCTCTGTCAAGCAGTATGAATCTTGGAATTCCGTTGATGTTGTAATCTTTTACAAACTGAGATTTCCAGTCATTGTCAGCAAAAATCTGAATTCCCTGCAATTCTTTTTCCTTCACCATATTTTGCCATTTCTCAAAATCCTTTTTCTGATCGACAGACATGCTGACAAAATAAATGTCCTTGTCATGATAATCGGATTCCAGTTTTTTCATCGACGGGATTTCCTGCAGACAGGGGACACACCAGGTTGCCCAAACATCTATGTAAACCAGTTTTCCTTTCAGGTCAGAAAGTGCAACATCTTTTCCGTTGATGTCGGGATAAATAAATTCAGGTGATGGGCTTCCGGGCAGCAGTTTTTTGACCTGTTCAAATTCGGTCGCCGCTCTTTTTTTCAAATCTTCGTTCTGTGAATATTTCTGAACGATGTCATAATATTTCTGTGCATCCGGTCCGCCGGAAGAGATGGTGTACATCAGCAGCTGCGACATGATGCCGTCTTTGATATTTTGGGATTTGATATCCGCAATGATTTTTTCGATTTCATCGCCCGATCCTGCTTCGTCAATCTTTCTTGAATTTTGATACAGAACCAGATCTCTGTATGACGGAAGCAGTTCAAAATCCTCTTCATTGTCGAGATTGACAGCCGAAACTTCTTTTTCAAAATCAGCCGGCATTTCGATTTCTTTTTGGGTAAAGAAAGAATATGCCTGCGGATATTGAGCCAGCATCAGCAGATATTCAAATTCGATATTCTTTCTTTCCGATTCCTTGAAACTTTTTGAAGCATTGCTTTTTTCGAGATCTGCCAGCAATTCTGTTTTGTAATTTTCTATTTTCTGTTTGAAAGCAACCGCATCCTGTCTGAAAAACTCTGAAGGATTGTTCGACATTGCAATCTGTTTGACTGTCTTTTTGGCCAGGAAATTATTTTCATTGCTCAATTTCCCGTTAAATTTCAGCTGATCGTCAAATTTGTTCATATCGGTTTTCAATATCAATTCAGCGCCCGGCGTCAGATAGATCCATGCAAACTGGTTGCCTGCATAAAATTTAAAATATCCGGGTTTTGAAATATTAATTGTATCACCGAATGCACCGTTTTTAACCGCAATTGATTTTCTGAAGTCGTTATTGACCAGATAAATGCTGTCTGCCGTATTGTTTTCGATGTTTCCGTTCAGACTGACTTCCTTTTTGCTGTCGCAGGAAATTACTAAAACCGAAGCAATTGCAGCTACGAATAACTGTTTGATTTTTAACATATTGTGTTTTTAATTTTTTGAATTATTACTGACTGAAAAGATTCTCATCTTCATTTTGAGACTCATAGCCTTTATCAATTTTCAAGCCAGACGTATCATTGGCGGCTGCAACTGCAAGTTCGTCTGCTCTTTCGTTCATCGGATCGCCTGCATGTCCTTTCAGCCATTTGAAGCTGACTTTGTGTTCGCGATAAGTTTTCAGAAAACGGATCCACAGATCAGGATTTTTTTTGCCTTTGAAACCTTTTTTCTCCCAGCCGAAAACCCATTTTTTTTCAACTGCATCATGTACATATTTTGAATCGGTATAGATGGTGATTTCGGTCGGAAGGAATCTGAGTTTTTCAAGCGCAACAATCACCGCCAGCAGTTCCATGCGGTTGTTGGTCGTCAGTCTGAAACCTTCGGACAATTCTCTTTTTAATTTCTTTTCGGTATCCAGAAGTATGGCGGCATAGCCGCCCGGGCCGGGATTGCCAAGCGAAGAACCGTCGGTATATGCGATAATTGCCAAGTGCCTGTTTTCTTTAAATTATTTCAAATCGGCATACATCATTTTGAAGCAGCTTTCTTTGATTTTGGTTTTATCTGCCAAAGTTAAATTTTCATCTTTAATAATATCAATTAATTTGACTTTGACCTTTCCGGGATAACCTTCAAAAAATTTCTCCGGAAACATTTCTTTCAGACCTTTAATGGTATAAACCGCAATTGGAGCGCCGGTTGAAATTCCGATTGTAAAAGGTCCGTCTTTGAAATGATCCAAAACCGTACTGCGGTCATCCGGAATTCCGCCTTCCGGAAAAATCACAATGCTCTCACCCTGACCGATTCTTTCTTTTGCCAGTTTGAATACATGGGTGCGGCTTTTCACATCTTTTCGGTTGACTACGATACAGATTCTTTTGTAGATGGTGCCAAAAATCGGCAGATGTGCCAATTCTTCTTTTCCGACAAAAACAATCGGATGATGACTGTGAAGGATTGACATCACCATGATATCCAGAATCGAAGTGTGGTTTGCAATAAAGATATATGCCTGCTTTTTGTCCAACTTTTTTTCCCTTTCTACTTTGAGTCTGAACCCCGATCCGTAAAAAATCAGTATTGCCCACAGTCGGATTCCTTTGTATGCAAACGGAAAAGTGCGTGCCGAAAAAGAAAGCGGATAAACCCAGAACACACCGATCAGTATGACCAGCAGTGCGGTCAGCAGATAGAACCAGCATTTCCAAATCAGTATCAGTAAGTTTTTTATCGGTTTCATTCAAAAATCAAAATTAAGAAATTAGAGGAATTTAAAAGCCGAACTGCTGCTTTCAAAAAGCGCATTTTTAGAAAAAACTTTGTAAGTTTGCTCGTTTGGAAACAAAAGTTATGGCAGTTAAAACATTCAGAGAAGTCATTGCCGAGGCGATGAGCGAAGAAATGAGAAGAGATCCGTCGGTTTATCTGATGGGAGAAGAAGTTGCAGAATATAACGGAGCCTACAAAGCTTCAAAGGGAATGCTGGACGAATTTGGTCCGGGTAGGGTGATTGATACGCCTATCTCGGAAGGCGGATTTGCAGGAATTGGAGTCGGCTCGACCATGAACGGGTGCCGTCCGATCATTGAATTTATGACTTTTAACTTTTCGCTGGTCGGAATCGACCAGATCATTAACAATGCCGCCAAGATTCATCTGATGTCAGGCGGACAGTGGGGCTGCCCGATCGTATTCAGAGGTCCGACCGGTTCTGCCGGTCAGTTGGGTGCAACCCACTCGCAGTCATTTGACAACTGGTTTGCAAATACACCGGGTCTGAAAGTGATTGTCCCTTCAAATCCTTATGATGCAAAGGGACTGCTCAAATCGGCCATTCGTGACAATGATCCTGTGATTTTTATGGAATCTGAACAGATGTACGGTGACAAGATGGAAATTCCGGATGAAGAATATCTGATTCCAATCGGTGTTGCAGATATCAAAAGAGAAGGAACCGATGTTACCATTGTTTCATACGGCAAAGTGATCAAACAGGCTTATGCGGCAGCCGATCAATTGGAAAAAGAAGGAATCAGTGCGGAGATCATCGACCTGAGAACGCTCAGACCGATGGATTACAATTCGATTATCAATTCGGTAAAAAAGACAAACCGTCTGGTGGTTCTTGAAGAATCATGGCCTTACGGTTCAATTGCAACCGAAATTACCTATATGATTCAGCAGCAGGCATTTGATTATCTTGATGCACCAATCAAACGGGTTACATCTCCCGACACTTCGGCGCCTTATGCGGCCAATCTTTTTGATGAATGGTTCCCAAGCGTTGATGATGTGGTCAGAGCAGCTAAGACAGTTTCCTATAAAAAATAAGTAAAAAATGCCGTTATCATTTTTCAATTTTTCAATTTGGAAAATTTTTTGCGGACAGCGCATTCTATGAATAATTTTCGACCCTTCCTGACACTCGTTCTGCTGTTGAGCTTTGCAATTGCCGCTGCACAAGTTAAGGTTTCGGGGCACGTTATCGATTCAAAAACCAAAAAACCGATTGCAAATGCAGATGTGGTGCTGCCCAATGCGGGTGTTTTTACAACCACAAATTCTGACGGCAGTTTTTATCTGGAATCTTCGCAGGACGATGCGGTCATACAGCTAACCGCCGACGGTTACGAATTTTTTGAGACCGATCTTCCGTCAAAGGTCAATTATGAATTTCAAATTGAATTGATTAAGGAATCCGGGGATTCAGCAGTATCTCCTGTTGAACTTGGGAATGTGAATTTGAGCGGAAGACAAAAGAAATACAAAAAGAAAAAAGAAAATCCTGCCTACGCAATTCTTCAGAAAGTTTGGGAAAACAAAAGAAAAAACGGACTCAAATCGGTTCCGCAATTCGAATATCAGGAATATGAAAAACTTCAGTTTGATCTGAACAATGTAGATTCGACTTTGACAAGCAACAAAATATTCAAGGATATGGAATTTATCTTTGAAAAAATCGACACATCAGAAGTGACCGGAAAGGCCTTTCTGCCGCTGTTTATCAACGAGTCCATTTATAAAGTTTATGGCAGAAACAAACCCGACAAAAGAGAAAGGAAAGATCTGATTGCAAATAAAAATTCGGGTTTTGAGGACAATGAGATTGTGATTCAGACCCTAAAAAATCTGTACAAGGATTATGATATCTATGACAACCGGCTGAATTTTTTCAATATCAATTTTGTCAGCCCGATTGCGAGAGACGGTTTTTCGGTTTATGATTATGAACTGGCCGACACCATCAGCATTGACGGAATCGACTGCTATCGGATCAAATATTTTCCAAAACGAACCGCAGAATATACTTTCAAAGGTGATTTTTATGTGACTTCGACCGGGTATGCAATCAAAGAAATCGCGATGCAGAGCACCAAATCAATCAATGTCAATTTTGTACGCGACATCTTTGTCAGTCATCACTTTGAGATTGTAAACGACTCTGTATTTTATCCGAAAAAAGATTATGTAATCCTGGACATGAGTCTTCTGAACAGAAAAGAAGATTCAAAAGGAATATTTGCACGAAGGACGGTTAATTATCTGGATTTTGATTTTGACAAATCACATCCGGATGAATTTTACAATTCCAGAAATTACGATCCATATCTGTCAGGTGCATATGAAAAAGAGGATTCTTACTGGGACTCTGCAAGACCCGAGATTCTTTCAAAAAACGAAGCCGGAATTTATGAAATGCTCGACAGTCTCCAGCAGGTTCCCCGTTACCAGCGGATTGTAAGGGGAGTTGAAATCCTGAGTTCGGGTTATTGGAATGTTGGCAATGCCATCGATATTGGTAATCTTTATTCGAGTTTTGGATACAACAAAGTGGAAGGTCTCAGGCTGAGGGCCGGCGCCAGAACATTTTTCACATCAAACGATATGTGGCGGCTGTCATTCTATACCGCCTACGGTTTCAGAGATCATCAGTTCAAATACGGAGCCGAGGCAAGATTTATGTTCAACAAATACAACCGTTTTCAATTTGGAATCGGCACCAAAAGAGATGTTGAACAATTGGGGGTTCAGCTGACTTCATCGGACGGGATTATGACCCGGAGTTTTGCTTCTTCATCGATTATTTCACAGGGAGAAAACAGCAAACTGAGTCACATCAACAAGACAAATATTTATCTGTCGATTGATCCGCTCAAAAATTTCACCATCCGTCTGGACGGGAATTATCAGACCACCCGATCTGCGGATCCTTTGCTTTTCAATATGAATTATTTCTGGAACGGTTATGAGGATGACAATACAATAGACACCAATGTGAGCCTTTCGCTGATTGCCCGTCCGGGAGCAAAATTTTCGAGATACGGCATTGACCGCTATGAACACAGCACCAATTCAGCATCAATCATGCTGAGGTACACCAAAGGGTTTACAGGGCTTTTCAACAGTCAGTTCAATTATGACAAAATACAGTTTCTTTACAGCCAGCCGATATTGGTCGGTTCTTTTGGCCGAAGTGTAATCGTATTTGAAGCCGGAAAAACTTTCGGAACCGTTCCGCTGCCTCTGCTGAGCGTAATTCCGGGGAACGAGAGTTACGGACAGACGACGGGTACCTTTGCACAGTTGGATTATTATGAATTTGTAACCGATACCTATTCATCATTGATATTGGATCATCATTTCAACGGCTGGATTTTGAGCAAAATTCCGTTGGTCAAAAAATTAAAACTCAGAGAAGTCGGTTTTATCAGAGCTGCCTGGGGTGATATTTCAGACAAAAACATTGAAATCAACCGCTCGGACGTCAAATACTATGCGCCGAAAGACAAAATCTATTACGAATACGGTTTTGGGATCGAGAACATCGGGATTGGCAATTTCAGACCGATCCGGGTCGATTTCAACTGGCGCGGGAACTATTTTGATCTGCCCGATGCACGCAGTTTTGGTGTGACCGTCGGACTTGATTTTTCTTTTTAGACGGGGATTCAAATGCAAATTCGGTATGAATCAGAAAATCATATATATTTACAAACCGATGTTCCGGGTTTTGATATTTTTTACAAACTGAATGAGAATGAAAAAAACTATACTGCCTTTGCTGATGGCTGTTTGCTGCATCCTGAATGCACAGAATACACAGAACACTTCCGAAATCAATACAAACGACAGCATTCAATTTGAAGTTCAGACAGAACACGAACGTCCGCCTTTTTTTGAAAGAGAAGGCGTTCAGATGGCGATTGTTCCGGCTGTGCTTTTTAGTTCTGCGGGTCTGACTTGGGGAGAAAAGGAACGCATTAGAGAGGTGAGAAACAGATATATACCCAATTACAAATTTGGGTTTGACGATTATCTTCAGTATGTGCCGGGTGTTGCGACTTACGGATTAAAATTTGCGGGTGTAAAAGGCAGAAACAATCTGAAAAGGTCTGTAATTTCTCACGGAGCAAGTTTGGGAATCATGGCGATCATCGTAAATTCTATCAAATACACAGCTAAGGTTGAAAGACCGGACGGATCCACCCGAAATTCTTTTCCGTCGGGGCATACTGCAAATGCGTTTACAAATGCTTCATTTTTGCACAAAGAATACGGAATTGTAAATCCTGCATACAGTATCGGCGGATACAGCATGGCTACTTTTACCGGATTTGGAAGAAATCTGAACAACAGGCATTGGGTGCCTGATGTGCTTGCAGGTGCAGGAATCGGGATACTGTCAACAGAACTTGCATATTTTTTTGTGGACAAATTTTACGGCAACAAAGGAGACAATCTGAGTCTGTTCTCAAAATTTGAGGGCAACGGAAATCCGTCATTTCTATCGCTCAAAGTTGGTGCTGCACTTGCAACCACCAATTTTTTGAAAGAATCCGAATTGGACGAAAGCAAGGAGCGCGGTTTTGAACTCGGTATTGAAGGTGCCTATTTCTTCAGACCAAAATGGGGAGTGGGTGCAAATCTGAGTCTGTCGAGTTTTCCGGTCAGTTCGGTCGAGCTTGAATTTGACGAACCCGGTTGGGGGCATTTTGAATTGACCACACAGTCACTCGGATTTGTAAACTTTGGACTGGGGCCTTATTTTGCACATGATTTTTCGGACAAATGGCAGCTGATGCTCAAAACCCTTGCCGGATATTCGATTCCTGCCAACGGAAAAGTTTTTGTAAAAAATGAAGTGTTTGATTTGCCGAATGATGAATTTCTGGTTGCAACCTATGCGCCCTCCAAATCGTTCAGATGGACAAACGGTGCTTCGATGACCTATAAATTCAATCCCGGAATCGGAGTCACTGCCTATGTGGATTATCATTTATCAAATTCAAATATTCATTATACTTTCAGTGAGGAGATTAAAGATGATGAAGAACTGAATGAAATTTTCAATGATGGCAGTGTAAAGGAAAAAATCAACTATTTCACACTCGGCCTCAAACTGACTGCTTATTTTTAGAAATTGAGAATTAAATTCCGAAATGACAAAATAAAAGATAAACAGCCAAAAACCATATTTGGAATTCTGTCTTTCGTACTTTTGGTAACCTTACTTTTGAAGTTAGCTGCTGTGCCCGGTGGAACAATTTTGTCAGGACTTTTTTAGGCGGAATGATAAAATTTCTGTGATTTTATTCTTAGGAACATAAGCGAAAGTTTAGTATTTATTTGAAACTCAACGCTTTAAAATTTGCCGGCATTTGCTTTTTTATTCAAATTTGTTTTCAAATTTTTATTCCAACTCGGGTTAAGTAAATGATTCAGAAAAATCAAAACTCTGAATTAAAAAAGCAACGGGAATTTGAAGGGGTTTTGGCGAACTTGAAGGGTTTTATGTGAAAATTGAGATTTAAGCATACAAAAAAGACCCGGATTTTTCAATCCGAGCCTTTTTATGAAAAAATCAATTAACACTAATTTATTTTTTCACCAATTTATGTGATTCGGTTTTACCGTTTTGAAGTTGAATTTTTATGATATAAACTCCTTTGTTCAAATGCGAAACATTGATTTTATCTGAAGGATTCGTCAAAACTTTCTGTCCGGTCATTGAGTAAATTTCAACCGAATTTACTTTTTCTTTGCTTTCGATGTTTACAAAATCAGTTGCCGGATTTGGGTAAATCGTCGCTGAATTTCCGGAAATTAAATCGGAATCGATCACTTTCATCGTTTGCAAATCTATGGTATATTTGATAACGCCCAATCCTGAAGTTCCCACAAAAACATCGACAAAATCATCGTAGAAATGGAAATCTGTTGAGGTAAAAACGTGAGAAGATCTTAAAAACATTACATCTGCATCGTCAACATCTGTCCAGGTCTCTCCATTGTCTTTTGAATAAGTCAATTTGAACTGAGTTAGGTCAGAAGTATGCGTTGCCGCAATCATTTGTCCGTCAGTAACGGTCGAATGTTGCATATTATGAACAAACGTATTATTTAGTTGTGTCCATGTGTCGCCATTGTCCATCGAAGTGAAAATTCCTTTGTTGGTCGTAATCGAAATTTGGTTGGCGTTCAAAGGATTTTGTACCAATTTGAAAATCATATCATTATTAGTATCAAGCGTTTCCAAACCGTTGCTGCTTTCTGTCCAGGTATTTCCGCCGTCGGTTGACTTGTGAATTCGACTTCCTTTTGCGGCAATTACATTTTGAGCATTTGCCGGGTCAAAAAGAATGCCCATTACCACTCCCGAAGAAGAAGGAAGATTAATCAGATTGGATTGAATATTATTTATATCTGAAAAATCGATTTCATAGACTTCCGGATTTTCTCCGAACGATGAAAAAGAAGCCCAAATTTTGTCAGGATTATCGGGCAGGCTCACAACTGCGTGAATATTGTTTGAGAAATTGGAGTATATCGACTGTGGATTTGCGCCGTGTTCATCGCTCACATATAAATTATAACCGATGAATCCGCCCGAAAAACTGAAAACGCGCCCCGGAACGTTTTTATCAATAAACAAAGAAGGACTTGAGTTATTGGTAACCATATTTAAGGGCATAATATCAAATGCTTCATCTTCATTTGTTTGCATGTTTTTGTGCACAAATCCCCATTGAACCCCATAATAGAAATGTTCTTCTTCTCCATTATTGAAATAATTAATTTGTCCGTCGGTCGGAAAATAGGGTGTTTTTATTCTCGTCATCGTTTCGCCTTTGTCGGTCGAAAACATCGGATAATAATTTGCTGAAACAAAAACTTCATTTTCATTGAATGGATTGAATGATGCCTTTAATCCGTAGGAATAATTTTCCGGCTCATCCAAAGCATTTTCGTAAACATTGATATCCCAGGTTTCGCCGCCGTCGTTTGAAATAAGCACTTCATTATCTTCCAAAACAATCATTTGAGAAGGATTAGACGGGTTGAATTGAATGACATTGATACAATCCAGCAAATAATCTGTCCAAGAAATAGGCACAATTTCCCAAGTTTCACCGCCGTCGGTAGATTTGTAAAGATTTTCGGGATATTCGCCGAAGCTAATTCCGGTTCCGACCCAGATTTCATCTGAATTTTCAGGATGAAATGTAATTGGACTCAAAACAATTCCCGGAATTTTTTCAGTCCAGGTCTGACCACCGTCTTCAGAAATCAAAAGTCCGCCGTCTGTTTCGGTATCACCGTTTCCTCTTGTAATGAATAATTTTTCAGGATTTTCGGGGTCAATGGCTACTTGTTCCGGAAAAATGTTCAGATTGTCCTCTGTATAATAAACTTGTGCCCAGTTTTCTCCACCGTCGGTTGTGTAGAATGTTTTTTCAAAATTACCAAAGCCTATTTTATATCCGATAGAAACCAAAGCATAATCCGAATCTGAAGGAGAAATGCTGTATGAACTTACCCAATATCTTTCGGCCGAAGGATCTGGAACAGGAGCTGTATATTCGTGCAAAATGGTTTTCGTCGTAATATCCAGCATATAAACGGTACGGACGACTACTGCATTAGCAGAATTTTGCAGGAAATATGTGAGTTTGTCGTTTTGGTAAGTTTTCAAAACGCCTTCCAAATCACCAAAAGAACCATTGGGAATGGAATAAAAAATTTCCCAGTTTTGTCCGTTGTCACCTGAAGTCAAAATGTGGTTGCCCAGCGTAATCGCATACAATTTGTTTTCTACGGTATGGTCATAAGTAACTTCAAAAATTCTTCCGAATTCGTTGGAACCTATTACTTCAAACTGTGCAAATATGGACGGAATGAAGCAGAAATTAATCAGTAAAAAAGAAATAATTTTTCTCATGTGTATTTTTTTTAATGTTTCCGCTAATTTCTATTCATCAGCAATAAGAACAAAAAATACGCACGGAAATAACAGGACGCACAAACGGAAAAAACGTGACATTTTCTAAAAACCAGACAAATATGAATACAAATCAACGTTTTCTTCCAAATTCATTTTCTTGACAATTCGTTCTTTTCTCTTCCTGCAAGCTTCTGTGGTAATGTTCAAAAGAGAAGAAATTTCTTTTGTGGACAAATTCATATACACATAAGAAAGATATCGGATGTCATTTGAAGTAAGCTCCGAATGATTTATTTTCAAAGAATTTAAAAACCCGTGGTTTACTTCTTCAAAATGTGTAAAAAAATCGTCCCATTCAGATTCTTTTTTCAAATGATTTTTGAGTTCCGAAATCCGGATTTTCAAATTTTTGTCTTCCGAAATTTCAGATGATTTTGAAAGCGCATTGATAATGTCTTCAATCAATTCGTTGCGTGTAGAAATAGAAAGTGCTTTTGTGGCAAGTTGGCGGTTTTTGGCTTCGATTTCGTTCTTGAAACGTTCTTTTTCCAACAACGCAAGCGCACTTTGTTCGTTCAATTGTTGTTCTAAAAAAAGTTTGTTGTTTTTCTCTTTTTCCAGTTCCAGTTCGGTGATTTTCTGGTTGTTTTCGGCAATTATTTTTCTTTGTTTCAATTTAGCAGAATAATTCCAAATCGCCCATAAGGTAATCAAAATCAATATGATGATTCCGCCAATAATCGTGTAAAACAACTTTCTTTCAGCATTTAATCGTCTCTGGCTTTCATTGAGTTTTTTCTGAGAATTCTGCAATTCGAATTTAATTCTGCTGTTTTCAAATAATTTCCCGTTTTTGACCTGATTGAGCGAATCTTTCGCCCAAATCACCGAATCTTTGTACAGAAATGCTACTTCGTTTTTCCTCGATTTTCGGTAAAGCTCCGTGAGTTTTTCATATACATTGATTTTGTTTTCTATGCTTGATTCCGAATCTTTTCCGGCAAATTTGGCAAATTCTATCGCCTTTTCAAGGTTGTTTTCATTTTCATAAATCAAAGAAAGCAATATATAACCCGAAATTCTGTACTCGCTCAATTCCGGAGAATTAAGTTTTGGTAAAATTCCGTCAATTATCTTTTTTGCACTTTCATAATCTTTTTTCAGAGCAAGGTTTTGCGCCTTCGTGATTTTTGTCTGATAGAGAAGCGATGAATTTTCCGTCAGATACTTAAAAGCAATTTTCAGGTAATTTTCCGATTTTTCGATTTCCTTTTTTTCGTTGGCAACTGTAGCAAGATTAATTGCATACAATCCGATTTTCAAAGAATCATTGCTTTCATCGGCAATCTCGTAAGCCTTTTTAAAATATTCTTCTGCTTTGTCAAATTCTTTTTCTTTGGAATACAAAATGGCAATATTGTTCAACACAATCATCTCAAAATTAGGATCAAGTTCTTTTAGCGCAATTTTATAAGCTTCCAGATAATTGTCCAAAGCTTCGCCATAATCGAGTAACCCATAATAATTTGCACCGATGTTGTTTCTTGCCAAAAATTCTTGTTTGTACCAATGATTTTCTTTGGCAACCGATGCGACTTTGGTCAGTATTTCAAGAGATTTTGAATAATTTTTATTGTTCATTTCTTCAATTCCTTCCCGAATCATTTTGTCACAGTCCTGTTCTGTTTGCGCCTGTAGAATAAGCGGAACTGCTAAGAAACAAAGTAAAATTATAAAATGAACTCTCTTCTTCATTTTGACTGAATGAAGATACAAAGATACAATAATGAGAAGATTGAAATGACTTAAAAAAAAGCACTAAAAACTTCACACTGCTCTCTTTCCGGAATCGGAGTCACTGCCTATGTGGATTATCATTTATCAAATTCAAATATTCATTATACTTTCAGTGAGGAGATTAAAGATGATGAAGAGCTGAATGAAATTTTCAATGATGGCAGTGTAAAGGAAAAAATCAACTATTTCACACTCGGCCTCAAACTGACTGCTTATTTTTAGAAATTGAGAATTAAATTCCGGAATGACAGAAATATAGGAAATACAGCATCTTTTAAATCAGTCATTATTCAAACTAAAATGTACAAATCGATTGAAAATCCGGTTTTCGTTGAATGAATGAGAAAAAATAAAAATGCAATCATCCGGTTTCGAAACTAAATTACAATCTGCTGCAAATTTTACTAAATTTGACTTCAACAACAGTTAAAAGTTTCAACCATCAAATGCGAAACTTGATTTAACTTTACAAAATGAAAGAAAACAACAACGGGATTTTCGGACTTCGGCCGATTATCGAAGCGATTGAAGCCGGAAAGACAATCGACAAACTGTTTGTCCAAAAAGGTCTTCAGGGCGAAATTTTTTCGGAATTGAGAAAACTGATTCGAGATTATGACATTCCGACCCAATATGTACCGGTCGAAAAACTGAACCGGCTGACCCGAAAAAATCATCAGGGTGTCTTTGCTTTTCTTTCACCGGTTGAATTTCACCGAATCGACAATCTGCTGCCCCAAATCTATGAACAAGGGAGAATTCCTTTTCTGCTGATCCTCGATCGGGTGAGCGATGTCAGAAATTTTGGCGCCATAGCAAGAACCGCCGAATGTGTGGGTGCAGATGCGATCATCGTTCCCCAAAAAGGTTCTGCCTCAGTCAATGCGGATGCCGTCAAAACCTCTGCCGGCGCGCTCTACAACATTCCGGTCTGCAAAGAAGTCAGCCTGAAAAAAACCATTGAATTTCTGAGAGATTCAGGCATTCGGATTGTGTGCGCCACCGAAAAAGCTTCAGATTTTATTTACAAAGCAGATTTCAAATCACCGGTTGCAATCGTGATGGGCAGTGAGGAAGACGGAATTTCGGATGACATCATCAGGATAGCTGACGAAAATGTAAAACTTCCGATGACCGGAAAAACTTCTTCGCTCAATGTATCGGTTGCCTGCGGTGTTTTTCTGTTTGAAGCGGTCAGACAGCGGATGGCGGATTGAGTTAAATCACTTATTTGAATTTAAAAAATAATTATCTTTGCGATTGTGAGAATTTTTTCAAACATACTGATTCTGATACTGAGCCTCAGTTTTTTTGTTTCGCCCGCGATGGTTTCGGAACATTCCGAAGGTCATCAGCTGGCTGAAATGAGCTGTTGTGCCGGAGAGAATCACTCATGCCATGATTCGTCACAAACAAAAGATCAGCACAAAAAAGACCAAAAGAAAGACTGCAGCGACACTTCGTGTCCAATGAGCCACTGTCAGTCGCAGACATTCAGTGTAAAACTGATGAATGAACCCGGGTTTAAAGAAACAGAACCCATAATTCCCGCAGTCCAAAAAATCTTTAACGCTCATTATTCATCGCTTATTCTGAAAGAACTGATTTATTCTTTCTGGCATCCGCCCAAATACATTTCATAATTTAATTTTTTCCGGCTTGGACAAATCCGGAGTCAGTTTATTTATTATTTTTTTAATCCAATGAAATGTATCAAAAAATTATTTTTATATTTCTGCTGATTGCAGGAATATCAATACAGGCACAGCAGATCACGAAAACCGCCAAAGTACGCGGAAACTGCGAAACGTGCAAAGACAAAATCGAAACTGCGATCGGTCAGCTGCCCAATGTTACAGCCGATTGGAACATTGAAACCAAAGTGCTGACGGTCACTTATTCGGAAAATGAAAATAATCTCGACAAAATCCTCAGAAAAGTAGCCGAGGCAGGCTATGACAACGAAAAATATTTGGCAGACGACGATGTATATAAGCGGCTGCCTGAATGTTGTCTGTACGACAGAAAGACACCCTGGGAGCAGTATCTTGAGAATGCTGAAAGCCATGTACACGAAGACTCTCACGATCATGATGAACACGATGATTATGATCACGACAGAAATGAAGCCGAAGTACATCAGGAAGTTGCTGTGGATGAAACAGAAGATTATTTTGATGACTATGACGAAATGGGAGACGTTATTGATTTGGGAACCGCAAACATTTCAAACAGTGTGGCAGCATCTGCGCTGGACAGAAAAGCAGCGGGACTTCAAATCAATATTTCTGACAAAGAACTGCTGAAGGCAGCCTGCTGTAATCTGGCGGAAAGTTTTGAAACCAATGCCACAGTAGATATGTCCTATGCAAATGCGGTGTCGGGAACCAAACAGCTGAAAATGCTTGGTTTGGATCAGAAATATGTAATGCTGACCAAAGAGTTGCTGCCCGAAATCAGAGGAATTTCAAATGCTTACGGGCTGAATTTCATTCCCGGCAGATGGATAGAAAGCATACAGCTGGTTAAAGGTGCGGGGTCGGTGACCAACGGTTACGAATCGATTGCGGGTCATATCAATACCGAACTGTACAAATCAGACACAAAAGAAAAGACTTCGATCAATTTTTACGGAGATCTTAGCAGCCGTTTTGAAGGGAATTTTGTTCATATCGATAAAATCAACGACAAATGGGCGCAGTCCATACTGCTTCACGGAAACGCAACCACCGACAGACAGGATCGCAATGACGACGGTTTTATGGATCAGCCGATTGGAAGAGCAGTCAATCTGACCTATCTGATGAACTATAACGATTTGGATAAATCGGGGCTGGTCTCTCACTTCGGTTTGAATTATGTAAATGACCACAGACTGGGTGGTCAGACGGATTTCAAAGAAAAATATGACAAACTGACCACCAATCATTACGGAATTGGTGTTGACATTCAGCGTTTTCAGTTTTGGAACAAGACCGGTTATATTTTTCCGGGCAGACCCTATCAGAGTTTGGGCTGGATGAACCAGTTCACATACCACGAACAGGACAGCTATTTTGGTCAGAGGACTTATGATGCAGAACAGAAAACCTATTATTCTAATTTGATTTTTGAAAGCATCATCGGTCATACCGGTCACAAATACAAAACCGGTCTGAGCTTTTTGTATGATCATTATGATGAGCTCTATAATCTGATTTCATTCAAAAGAGACGAAACCGTTCCGGGTGCATTTTTCGAATATACCTATATGGGCGACAAATTGACTGTGGTGGCAGGTGCAAGGGTTGATTTCCACAATCTGGCGGGAACCCAATTCACACCAAGACTGAATGTGAAATATGACATTGCGCCAAAAACCATTTTGAGGGCTTCGGTGGGAAGAGGATTCAGGACAGCAAATATTTTTGCGGACAGTCAGGCTTATTTTGCGTCCAACCGTCAGATCAGTATCATTGACAACGGCGGTGATATCTATGGTCTGAAGCCCGAAACTGCCTGGAATTACGGTTTGAGCCTGACTCAGGAATTCAATCTTTTCGGACGAAAAAGCACTGTGGTTGCAGATTTCTTCAGAACCGATTTCACAGATCAGGTGGTGATGGATCTGGACAATTCTCCACAGACGATTCTGTTTTACAATCTGGATGGAAAATCCTTTGCAAACAGTTTTCAGATTCAGTGGGATCTGCAGCCGGTCAGAAGACTGGATGTGCGTGTGGCTTATAAATATTACGACACAAAAACCGATTATCTGTCGGGCGGCAAAGAACTTCCGTTTACAGCAAGAAACAGAGGGTTTTTGAACATCGGTTATTCGACCATGAAAAATGCGGCGGGCAAACAGTGGAGTTTTGACACCACACTTCAATGGATTGGAAAACAGAGGCTTCCTGGTTCGTCGTCCAATCCGGCGGAGTTCCAATATCCGGAATACGGGAAATCATATTTTCAGCTGAACGCACAGTTGGCGCATAATTTCAATCAAAGCATCAGAATATATCTCGGTGGCGACAATCTGCTGAGTTACAAACAGAAAAACCCGATCATAGATGCACAAAATCCGTTCAGCAGTTATTTTGACGGCGGAATGGTATATGCGCCCATTATGCCGGCAAATATTTATATCGGTATCGATATTGATTTCTGACAGAGGCCAACAAATATACACACAGGAGCGGCAGAAATGCCGCTCTTTTTTGTTTGATATTGCTTATCGGTTTTGTTTGGAATGATTTTTTTGTGTAATTTTGGATTATAATTTTCAGTTATGAAATATGCATTTACAATCGGACTCCTGTTGATCGCAATCGGTCTGGTGGCTTCATTTATTGCAAAAATCGAATTTGGCGAACTGGTTACCCAGCCCGAATTCTCTCTCGGACTTTTGTACGGCGGCGGCGTCGGTCTGCTGTTTGGCGGATTTTTGGGCTGGCTCTACAAAAGGAAACATGACGAAGAGTTTCATTCTGCTAAAACAGACAAAACAACTGAGTAATTATTTGAATTCAAAATTCTCTGTCCGGATTTTAAACGGGATTGCGAAATTAAATTAAAATCGAATTTTCTGTAATAAAGCCGCAGATAATTCACAAATATGAGCAAGTCCCTGCAAAACCAAAGCCATCAAAAAAGACCTTATTCAATCTGCCGAAAATTTCCTTTGATTAATTCAGCTTTTGCTTCTCCAGCCAGTCATGGTAATAAAATGCGGGAATCAGTACCAGAAGAATCATGGGCTGAATCAGAAATCTGCGGATATAAAACCCGGTGTTTTCGCCCAGTTTGAAATCAATCGAAACCATATACAGATACAGCGGCAGCAGTATGATCAGAAATCCGGTCAGTATCAGAATGCTGAATTTCAGTTTTCTGATATCCGGAAACAGCAATCCGATAATCCCAAGACTCAACAGTGAATTGAGCATATATCTGAAAACAATATGGATGCCGACTTTTGTCATATCGTATTCGGGCAAAGGATTGTGCAGATAATCACCTTTGAAAAATTCAAGAAGAGGATCATAAAACAAGTCATCTTCAAAAACTCTGACCAGAATCAGACCAAAGATCAGCAGACCGATCAGCAGAAATCTAAGCCACTTCGCCATCCTCTGTTTTTTCGATTCTCAATGCAAAATATTTTACCCAGACGATCCAAAGCAGTACCACCGTTCCGTAAATAATCGCCGGAAACAGATAGTCGTGCGCAATTTTTCCGTATTCTGAATGATAGACAAAAATCCAGTTGAGCAGTGCAATCCTGAAGATGTTCATGAACTGAATCATCAGCAGACCGCCGATGACAAACAGCAGTGTTCTGATCCATCCTTTTGAGAATGCGAGCACAAATGAAGCAAAGATAATCATCACCGAAATTGCATTGCAGCCTTCGTTGATGTAGGACGGCCAGAGATTTTTCATACGAATCCAAACCCAGGGTTTTGTTTTGTCGATGGCAGAGCCGGCGTCAAAACCGGCTGTATTCAGCGTTGAAACCGTACAGTCGGCTACAAATATACTGTACGGATCGGGCAGATTGTATTTGTGATATTGGTTCAGATACACATTGTAAAGCGCCATCAGTGCAAGCCCGATAAATACAAATTTGATCAGGAAAATCAGCACCGGTTTGAATTCTTTCAGCATGGGTGTATCCATTCGGACAAAGTTAACCAAAATGACAAATAAAGCCTTAAATTTGTACATTTTCAAATTCAGGCAATGAAAGATTTAAAACTCAGGATAGACACCATTTTCAGTTCATCCGAAACAAGAGATGAAAAGCTCGAAAAAGTCTGCAAACTTTTGAAAGACGAAGTGACCCATTACAATTGGGTGGGATTCTATTTCAACAACGGCGACAAAGCTGAACTCAAACTCGGGCCGTTCAGCGGTGCGCCGACCGATCATGTGATTATCCCCTTCGGAAAGGGCATCTGCGGACAGGTTGCGGTTTCAAACGAAACCTTCGTAGTGCCCGATGTAAATGCGCAGGACAATTATCTGGCATGCAGTATAGAAACCAAATCCGAAATAGTGGTGCCGATATTCAAGGACGGAAAGAATATCGGGCAAATTGATATTGACAGTCACCAAATCAATCCGTTTACCGAAAGAGATGAGGATCTGCTGAAATATGTCTGTGAAAAAGTAAGTGAAATCTGCTGATGGAAGAAATCCTGAAATACTTCCCCAATCTGACTGAAAAACAGAAGCTTCAGTTTTCGCAACTCAAGCCGCTTTATACCGAATGGAACGAAAGGATCAATGTGATTTCAAGAAAAGACATTGACGGGCTTTATGTCCGTCATGTGCTTCATTCACTTGCTATTGCAAAGGCGGTTGAATTCAATGACGGTGCCGATGTGCTCGATGTGGGTACAGGAGGCGGTTTTCCGGGAATTCCGCTTGCCATCCTTTTTCCGAAAGTGAATTTTCATCTGGTTGATTCGATTCAAAAAAAGATTTTGGTGGTCAATGAAGTTGCTCATTCGCTCGGTCTTGAAAATGTAAAAGCAGAAGCGGTCAGAGCAGAAAAAATCAAGTCAAAATATGATTTTGTGGTCAGTCGAGCGGTTACACAGATGCCAAAATTTGCGGGCTGGGTCAGAAATAAAATCAAAGAAGAAAGCAATCACCCGATTCCAAACGGGATTTTGTATCTGAAAGGCGGTGATTTGACAGAGGAGCTGAAAGATTTCGGCAAAGTCAGGATTTTTAATCTTTCGGATTATTTTTCGAATGAATTTTTTGAAACAAAAAAGGTGGTATTCTTGGAAATGAAATCCTTATCCTGATCTTATTTAGATAAAAGTCTTCAAACCTTCACAATTATCTCAAACCTATAAGTTATTCTTCTTCCATAGACATTATACATACACTTGCCCATTAATTAACCATTTTTTACAGAGCTTTTCAACCTCAGCTACCGAATAGAGTTTTTGATGCCAAGATTATCCATAGAATAACCTGATTATTAAATCGAAAAACATAAACATTTTGCTAATACGCTAATAAATAGCAAATCATATATTAAGAATTACATATTTTAGCTAAAAAAATACTGATGGTTTCAAAAAAAGAATTGTATCAGAAACTTGGAAAAAAATCTTTTTTAAGTGATTTAATTAGGGTATCTGCCGCCATAGAATATATAAGTGGAATACCTTATTTCGATAAATTGCTAAACGGTAAATCGTTGAAGCAAATTAATGCAGTTATACAAATAGAAAAATACCCCAAAGGGATACTTATTAGGGTAGCAAAGCTATTTTCTTCTTATTCTTATGGTATATCGTATAACGAGATTAGAAATATAGAAATCACTAATAGTTTAGAGCCAACGATCATTTTTCATTTGAAAAATAATGAAACTATAAATTTTCTAATTGTAAGAAATAGGATTTCAGAGCTCATTGAATTTTTAGATAAAACCCATTTGAAATATGAAACTAAGATAGTTGCTGAAATTTCAAACGAAAAAACAACGATGACCAAGAAAGACTTAAATCAGATATATAACCTTAGAAAAAGAAAAAAGTAAGATTATGAGAAGTTTTGAAAATAGGATTAAAGAGTATAGCTCAAAAAAGCTACTGGCTATAATTGAAAATCAATCAACATCTTATAGTGAGGAATTTATAGATTATGTGAAAGACGAATTAATCAAAAGAGGAGAGGTGTTCCAGTTTAATCAAGAACTTGAAAAAGAAATAATGGAAATGAATGATGAGCATCTGAAAAATCTTATAGAAAAAGAATGGGACAATTACCACCTAGAATATATTGAAATTGCAAGGAATGAATATATAAAGCGTGGATTCAAAAACGAAACAATAGAAGAATTTAATGATGAGGTTAAAGACTCGTTAAAAAAAGAAAATTATCCTGCATTGAGGGGCTTGATTTCAGCTGGCCAAATTCTTGCTTATGGCTATGCTATATTATCCGTAATATTAGCTTTTTATTTATATAAAGATTTTGGTTTAGAATTGTCACTTGGAGTCCTTTTGATGGGGTTTTGTATGTTCATTTTCCTTTTGGCAAGTTCAGAAAGTATAAAGATTTTCATAGATATAGAAAAAAATACTCGGGCCTATAGAAAGGATTCTCGAAAGTAACTGATTTCATTGATCTTAAAAGAGTGTTAAGGCTATAGTGTTGTTAAAATCCTTATCTTTGTTTCAAATGATGACCAAAGAATACATATTGCAAAAACTGAAATCCAGTAAAGCTGTCCTTTCCCGTTTTGGGATTCGGAGTGTTGGATTATTTGGTTCGTATGTACGGAATGAAAACACTCATTACAGCGATATTGATCTATTGATTGATTTCGATCCGCAAAAGGAAAGCTTTGATAATTTTATGAAAGTCTGCAATTTTTTTGAAGAACTTTTTGGAAATCAAAAAGTGGATATTGTCACCAAAAACGGTTTGAGTCCTCATATCGGCCCCAAAATTTTAAGCGAAGTGGTTTATGTCTAAACAGCCTGTTGAATTTCTGAAACATATTTTGGATGAATGCGATTATATACTGTCAGTAACTGTTGAAGATTTGACGGCTGAAAAGTTTATGAAAGATGAAACACTAAAACGGGCAGTTGTCAGAAGTTTGGAAATAATAGGAGAAGCAACCAAAAAAATCCCGGCAGACATCAAATTAAAATGGAACTCGATTGAATGGAAAAATATGTCCGGAATGAGAGATCGTTTAATTCACGATTATATGGGGGTAAATTATATCTTGGTTTGGGATGTTTGTAAAAATAAAATTCCGGAATTACATCATCAAATCACAGAAGTTTTAAGAGCCGATAACTCCGATTAACAACTTCAAAGATTGTTGAAAACTATTGGATTGATAAGGGTTTTGCAATGCGAAAACCCTATTTTTTTCTTATATTTGTTCGGTTTAAAAAGTAAGAGATTTATGAGTAAAAATACGTACACGGCTGACAGTATTCAGGCGTTGGAAGGTATAGAACACGTGAGAATGCGTCCGTCGATGTATATCGGAGATGTGGGCGCAAGAGGTTTGCACCATTTGGTTTATGAGGTAGTCGATAACTCGATTGATGAGGCACTTGCCGGTCATTGCGATACAATTACAGTGATTATTCATCCGGACAATTCAATCACAGTAAGAGACAATGGTCGGGGAATTCCGGTCGATATGCACAAAAAAGAAGGGAAATCTGCTTTGGAAGTGGTCATGACCAAAATCGGTGCGGGTGGAAAATTTGACAAAGATTCATACAAAGTATCGGGTGGTCTGCACGGAGTGGGTGTTTCCTGTGTGAATGCGCTTTCTTCTCATCTCAAAGCAGAAGTGCACAGAGACAGTAAAATCTGGGTTCAGGAATATCAGAAAGGACACAGTCTGTACGATGTAAAAGAAGTCGGAAATACAGACGACAGAGGAACCATTGTAACTTTTTCGCCCGACGAAACCATCTTTGACGAGGTCAAATACAATTACAATACACTGGCTTCAAGGATGAGAGAGCTCGCTTATCTGAATCGCGGGCTGACCATCAAAATTACAGACGAAAGAGAAAAAGACGAAGAAGGAAACTATAAATCAGAGACTTTCTATTCTGAAGGCGGGCTCAAAGAATTTGTTGAATTCATCGATGGAAATCGTGAGGCGCTGATGAAGGACGTGATTTATATGGACGGCGAAAGAGACGGCGTGCCTGTTGAAGTTGCCATGAGATACAACACATCTTACAACGAGAATCTGCATTCGTATGTAAACAACATCAACACCATTGAGGGAGGTACCCATCTGGCCGGATTCAGAAGAGCGCTGACCCGTACACTGAAAAAATATGCAGACGAGAATTTCAATCTGGCAAAAGAAAAGGTTGAAATCGTAGGCGATGACTTCCGTGAAGGTCTGACTGCAATTATTTCGGTCAAAGTGATGGAACCTCAGTTTGAAGGACAGACCAAAACCAAACTGGGTAACTCTGAAGTGAGCGGTGCGGTTGACAAGATTGTGGGCGAAATGCTGAACAATTATCTGGAAGAACATCCGAATGAAGCAAAAATCATTGTCGAAAAAGTAATACTCGCAGCAAAAGCCAGACAGGCAGCCAAGAAAGCAAGAGAACTGGTGCAGCGAAAAAATCCGATGAGCGGAAGCGGCCTGCCCGGGAAACTGGCAGACTGTTCGTCAAAAGATCCTGAAGAATGCGAAATCTATCTGGTCGAAGGTGATTCTGCGGGCGGAACCGCAAAACAGGGACGTGACCGGCATTATCAGGCAATATTGCCTTTGAGGGGTAAGATTTTGAATGTTGAAAAAGCAATGGCACACAAGGTGCTCGAAAATGAGGAAATCAGGAATATTTACACCGCGTTGGGTGTATCTATCGGGACAGAAGATGACAGCAAAGCGCTGAATTTGGAAAAACTGAGATACCACAGGATTGTAATCATGACGGATGCCGATGTGGACGGAAGCCATATTGCAACACTGATTCTGACCTTCTTCTTCAGATATATGAAAGAACTGATTGAAAGCGGATATGTATATATTGCAACACCGCCGCTTTATCTGATCAAAAAAGGCACAAAACAGCAGTATGCCTGGGATGAAGCCGATCGTGAAAGACTGATCAGTGAATTGTCTGACGGTACCGGAAGGGGAATCTCAATCCAGCGATACAAAGGTTTGGGTGAGATGAATGCCGAACAGCTTTGGGAAACTACCATGAACCCGGAGCACAGAACAATGAGGCAGGTAACGATTGAAAATGCGGCAGAAGCCGACAGAATCTTTTCGATGCTGATGGGTGACGATGTGCCGCCCAGAAGAGAATTTATAGAGAAGAACGCGGTCTATGCAAAGATTGACGCCTAAGTTTTTATATATACTTACTTTTGCGCCCGGATTTATTTTCGGGCGTTTTTTTTCTTGAAATCTTTTGTGGCTTCTTTATTTCCGTAAAATATAAAGCCGTTCAACGCTAATCAAAACCCTGGGATGAACCAATCATAATGAATGGTTTATGTCAAGAATAATGGCAACGCCTGAACCTGATAAGGGCAAGCGTTCTTCCCCGACAGACACTGTGCCCACCCCATTTCCAGAAAAAATTATAAAAACCGACCTCGTTTAAGCCTTTTTAAGCGGGGTTTGTTTTTTAATAAAATCTACTAATCTGAAAATTCAAGTAATCTAAAGTAGTGCTTTTCGGATCGTGAAGAAACTTTGGGTTAAGTTGCAGAAAATCACTTTATTTCAAAATTTTTTCTATTTTAGTCCCGAAAAAAGCTTTTGTTGCATTCGGGTTTACCGAAGTTCAGCTTCTTTATTCCCGTGAGACAACAAAGAAAACGTTAGTATAATCTCTCTGCTGAAGAAAATATTGCTTGAGCTGAATTGCTAACGGTATTTTTTTAAGACATTGAAAATGAATAAACTACTTTGCGTTAATCAGAATCAGAATCAAACTCTGTGCACAATCTGCATAAAAGCCCGAAATCCCGCATGGGGGTCTTATACTTTTGGGAAAACATCAACTTTGAACATAAAGTTTAATTTAAAATCTGAAACACAATGGACAAAAAACTTTACACCAAAACATTTTCGATTCTCCTGCTTTGCCTTCTAAGCCTTACGGCGTTCGGGCAGCAAGGCAATACCTATTATGGAAGTACAGTTTACACGCCCTCCAACGACAATTACGGTTCTGTACAGATAAGCTATGAATACGCGTTTAACGGAACGCAAATGAAAATAAAGATTACTCAGGTAATAGCAGCAATCAGTCCGGCAATGCACCAAAATGAACCCGAGCTGGTCAATGAATTAAGGAGAAGAGGCATTATGCCGTTTACCCAACAGTCCGGAGCAGGTGTAACCATTTATTATGAAGGAAAGGTGAGTGCATCTACCAATGCAAGTTACCAAACCGTTCCTATCTCCGGTTCGGTATCGGGCACGATGACAGATTATGCTTTCTTTGAGCCCACTGAACATATGAAAGAATATAGCAAGACATACTACAACAACACCAAGAAAAACCTTTATAGCGAAACCGCAACATTGGTGCAATTGCAAATTACCAAGGTTTTGCTCAATGATTTGGATCAGAAAATAGAAGCCGTACGGAGTGAATTGAACAACAACAAAAACCGATTTGCCGGTCTCATTTCACAGGGCACACAGGCAGCCAACCAATACGATTTTGCCCAAGCCGAAAGCGCATTGGCAGAAGCACTTCCCCTGGCGGACGACAACAGAGAGATGAAAGCCCAGGCAGATAAACTGAAAGGCTTAATTGCCGATAAAAAACAAGAAAAAGAAAAGAAAGAACAAGAGGAAAAAAAGCGTAAGGAACAGGAAGAAAAAGAAAAACAAGAAGCGGAAGCCAAAGAAACCGCAGCCGCTTCAGGTGGCAGCAGTTCTTCCGAAAGCAGCAGTGAAGAAAAAGACAAAAGTGAGGCGGAGGACAGCAATGACGACAGCAGCAGCAAAGAAAAAAGCAGCCAAACCGTTTACCGCCCCAAAACCAACCGGGAACTTTACGATGAACTGAAAGCACTGACCGATGCCAACCCGGCTTTGCTCAACGACCCGGATATACGCGTGCGGTTAAATAGCTACAAAACAATGGCAGACCGGGACGACCGCAACAACCGGGACTACCAGTCTTTTAAAATGATTACCGGAGGCGGCTACCACCCGCAAACTTCTGCGGCATTAAACAGCATTTACCAAACCAATGCTAATATTGCCAATGCCGAAATGGCGGTAGGAGGTGTGGTAGATGCAGCAACAAGTATAGCGAATAGCATTATTGAAGCTAATAACAGAAAGAATGAGGAGCGACAGGCAGCAGAAAGCAGAAAATTAGATGCCGCAATGGCAAAGAAAGAAGCCATTGCTAAATGGGAATTTCAATTAAAGGAAGACAGAGAAGCTTATGAAAAAGAAACAGAGAATAAAATAAAAGAAGATTTTAATCTCATCGCAACTATTGGCGATGTGCCGATTACCTACGAAACCGAAGTTTATGAAGAAGGGGATTCTTATTGGCAGGGACAAGTACAAATTTTTCCACACAAGTTCGTAAAGAAAGAGAAGGTAATGGCAAGTTTTAATAAGATAAAGACATACAACTTATATATAGTGGAATTGAACGGATTATACGGCATTTTGGGCGATAACGGCGAAGCCTTGTACCCGCCGCAATTTGAAGGCATTTATACATTTGATGATGCCGGAAAACGTCCGCGTTTCTTGGTAAACATCAAAGATAAATGGGGCGAAATATTGGCAGACGGAAGCATAGCCGAAGAAATAAAGTACGATGGTATCTGGTACACGGCAAATAAAGAAAGTAAAATATTGAAACAAGGTAACAATTGGCAGGAAAAATCTGTGGTCGACAACCGCTTGCTAAGACAATTTTCAAATTCACAGATTGCCAGCCTATATTCCGGGGGGCTGATTCCTGTTATCAATACAAATGAAAAAAAGCATAATGTCAGTGGCAGTTATTCCCTAAGTAGTGATGGGCAAATCTATGGATTTGGCGAGACAGGAAATAGTGATATAAATTCAATGGAATATGAATCCGTAAGAAGAGGACAGACCATAGAAAGACTTTATAAAATAAATGGAAAATGGTTTGTGACAGCTAATTACGGCACCAAGAATATGACCACGATTGAAATGCCTCAAAAATTTGTAGTAGAAGCTTTAAGAGAAACGGAAAGCGGAAAGAAATGGGGGGCAATTGACCAAGACGGAAATATCGTGGTTCCGTTTGAACACAATTTTATCAAACGAACTGCCAATGGATTTACAACAGATAAAGGAAACTATAACATAAAATAACCAAATGAAAATGAAAAAATTAATTTTATCAGCTTTTATGGCCATTATCTCGTGGGGTACTTATGCGCAAACGAAAAGCAATCCTTACACGATGATAAAAGACAAGAAAACTGCTGTTACGGCAAGCACGCTAAAGCAGCCTTATTACATTGAAAATGTGCATCCGAATGAAAAACTTTTCAAGAAGGGAAAAAATGCAATGAAACGAGAAAAATACTATCCGAACGGAACACTCAAGGAAGTGAGTTATTCCTACCGCATCAATGGCAATATGTTTACTTATTGTATCAAAAAATATTATGAGAATGGGCAATTGTCTTATGATAAATATCAAAACCCACTTACAGACACCAAAGATGGATATGAAAATAGTTTCCATGAAAATGGACAACTAAAATCGACTGATTGGCTCACAGGATACTACTATAATGGTGATAGGTTTTCCTTTTATGAGAATGGACAGCTGGAATCGTATGGGTTTTATGGTGGACCAATTTATGAATCAAATCAAGAAGCTGGCATGTGGAAATACTACTATGAGAATGGTCAGCTTAAGGCAGTGGGGTCTTATAAATGGAATTTCACAAAAGAGAACAAATCAGCCAAAAGCACAAAAACAGGCGAATGGAAATATTATAATGAATATGGAGAACTAATAAAAACCGAAAATTTTTAAATTATGAAAACACTTTTAAGCGCAGTAGCATTTATATTTTTCTGTCTGAACAGTTTCGCTCAAACGGCATTTAAATACGAGCAAGTTGGTAAATTTAGTGAGGGTCTTGTTCGCGTAAAACAAGATGGGAAATGGGGCTATTTAGACACAACGGGTAAAGAGGTCATTTCCTTCGAATACGATGATGCCTGGTCATTCTCGGAAGGACTGGCTCCTGTAATGAAACGCAAAAAATGGGGATTCATAGACAAATCCGGAACAGTTGTCATTGATTTCCATTATGATGACGTTAGCGCATTTGGTTTCAATGAAGGAGTCGCTTTCGTTAAGCAAAAAGACCAATACGGGCTTATTGACAAAACAGAAAAAGTTATTGTAGATTTTTTTCTGCATGATGCTTCCGAGTTCTCTGAAGGCAGAGCAGCAGTTGCGATAAACAAAATGCAATATGGAATCATTGATAGAGAGGGCTATAGGGAATCAGAGATGAAGTATTTCAGAATAGGATGGTTCGCAGAAGGTTTAGTCAGCGTCTCACAATGGGACAATGAAGCCGACAATCTATTTTATGGCTTTATTGATAGAGAGGGCAATGAGGTTATTCCGCTAAAGTACGGGTTTGTGTATGATTTTTCAGAAGGCTTGGCGGCTTTTAGATCGAAGGAGATTAATTCGTTTTATGGTTTCATTGATAAAAAAGGCAATGAAGTAATTCCGATGCAATACGAAAAAGTTTCCCCTTTCTCAGAAGGAATGGCTGCCGTAAAATCTGATTTCGCATGGGGTTTTATCGATAAGAGTGGTTTTATGTCCATTCCACCGCAATATGATGAAGTGGGTGACTTTCATAATGGTCTGGCAGCATTTCAGAAAAATGGAAAGTGGGGATTTATCAACAAAGAAGGCACAGAAGTGATTCCTGCCATTTACGAAGCAGATAGATTCGGTTCAGCATTTAATGAAGGCTATGCAGCAGTCATGCAAAACGGGAAATGGGGATTTATAGACACCGAAGGAAAAGAGCTGATTCCCGAAGCATATCAGGAAACATACAGATTAAAGGCTGATAAAATAGATATATCGTCATTAGGATTAGATGAAATTGATTTTGAATTGGGTTTGGTAGAGGTTGAATACAATGGAAAATGGGGTTTTGTGGATCAACTGGGTTATGTAATAGTACCTTTCAAATTTGATTATGCTTATGGGTTTGATGAAAGTGCCGGCTTGGCTGCTGTCGAAGTAAATGAGAAATGGGGATTTATCAATACCAAGGGAGAAACTATTATCCCTTTTCAATACGATGATGCTGATTATTTTTACGAAGACTTGGCGGCAGTAAAATTAAATGACAAGTATGGTTATATCAACCGATTTGGAGAAACTGTGATTCCTTTTCAGTATAATTATGCTGACAATTTTTATAAAGGTTTAGCCGCGGTAAAACTTGATGGCAGAGAGTTCTACATTGATAAGAATGGAAATGAGATAAGAAAGTAAAAATTTTAAAACTAAAGATTATAAAACCCCAACTTAAGTATCCCTTTCATCGGGGCAAGTTGTGGTTAAAATTACAATCATCAATGCTTCATAAAACAAGCACAAGACAAATTTTACCAAACCATCGGGTAATAAGACCCCGACGGATGAGTAAAACACCGGTTCGCAGGGCTGGTTTACGCCATCGGGCAAGCAAAACACCCCGCCGTTGAGGTCAAATACTCCTCCGGCGGGGTAAATTACAGCTCTGTTCCGGTTCTGTAAGCTGTAATTCGGGGTTCAGAACCCCGATTTTGAGGTCTAAGACCCCGATTTTGGGGTTCGGAACCGCAAATTTGAGGTCAGACCACCCCAACCGAGCGGTAAAACACCCCAACGGAGGATTAAAAGACCCCATCCGACCATTTCGGGACGTGTATTTTGGGGTTTGGAACCTAAAGCTTACAGCTATTAAAAATAAAAATTATTGATTTTTAAATGTTTTTCTTTTACAATGAAAAAAGCCATCACTATTTTGAGCATCTGTTTGTTGGGAATTGCCTACAACGCCCACGCCCAGCAAAAAAAGTGGAAAAAAGTAGTACACTTATTGGCGGAAGAAGCCGAATATTTTCGTGGCAAAAATAACGTTTTTTTTGTTGGCTTTTCTTTGCGGTAGGGATGTGCAGGGCGCGATCCGCCGTGGCGGAGAGCGGTCTCGTTTTATGACGAGACCGAAGCGAAGCGTAGCCCGAAGCAGCCCGACCCGCAAGGTGCCCGAAAAGCACCTTGCGGGGACCGCCCAAATTTGAAGTTAAAAGTGTGAAGTCAGGGGTTAGAAGTTTATAAGAAAAATCCCTCCGGAAAGATTTTCCGAAAGGATTTAACAAAATGAGTGAAATTAAAAATATTTTTAAAAGCCGATTGAACCGCCTGGTGCTTGGTGATTGCTTTCTTGCTGAATGTCTCTTTTGCGTACGTTGCCGCCGAAATTGTAGGAAAATCCGACGTAAAGTGTTTGGGATTCCCAGTTGAAATTTCCTACTCCGTGTGCCGGATTGTCAATATGGGCAACGGAATGGAAGGTTTTGAAAATATCGCTCATCCTTGCTGTGAATGAGGCTTTCCCATCCATAAAGGTGTAGCGTGCGCCCAAGTCCATTCGCCACATCGGTTGCATTTCGCCTTGCACGAATTTGAATTTGCCTCTGTACATAAAGAAATTTTGTAAACTCAGATTGTCAAGTAGTTTAAAATTGTTGTTGATGCGGAAATTCCAGGGGGTTCCTCTCGTTTCTTTGTTTCCCAAATAGAATTTATTGGAAAATATGTCGAAGCCGGAATTGAAGCTCCACCATTTCAGGGGTTTGCAGTTGGCGCTTAATTCAAATCCGTAGCTTTCAGAGTCGTCATAGTTTGCCCACATTTGGTTGACGATTCTCGGGTCATTTGCATCGTTTTCGAGGTAACGAATAATCATATCGTTCACTTTTCTGTAGAAAACGGTGGCGTTGAGGCTTCCGCCTTTGAATCTTTGGAGATAACCTAATTCGTAGGAATTCGTGAATTGCGGTTTCAAGTCGGGGTTTCCGAAACTTTGTATGGTTGCGGTGCTCCATTCGGGAACAGGCGTAATCTGGCTGATGCCGGGTCTGTCCACGCGACGACTGTAATTCAGGGAAATCTGACTTCTTTCGGCAATGTCGTAAGTGAAGAATGCGGAAGGATAAAATTCGGCATAGTCATTTTTATAGGTTCCCGGTCCGAAAGGGGCAACGGAATAATCGGCGTTTTCTTCGACTTGTTCGGCTCGAATGCCTAATTGCATTGCGAATTTTCCAAATTTCTGACCATAATTTGCGTAAGCGGAATAAATATTTCTTGTATAGTCAAAATTTACCTCGGGATTGAACGTAACGGGCGGTGTATCTTGTGTTTCACGTGTTTGGCCCGAAACCATATCGTTCAAATTTTCTTCCTGTCTGAACTGAATTCCTGCTTCTATTTTTCCGCCGTCGATGATTTGATTGGTATAATCCAAATTGATGCGAAGGTTGTTATTTTCTCCGTTTCTCAATTCCGAATAAGTATCTGCCGGAAATGAATTCAGATAGTTTCTTTTGTCGTCGCTGTCAGAAGTCGAATAAATCGCATCCAAAACGATGTTGTGATTTTCTTTTCCGAAATCTTGTTTGAAGTTCAAACTGTAATCCTGATTGGTATAATTTCCTTTTGAATTACTGGAATTGTCAAAATAAATTCCGGTCGTGTTTTCGAAAACATCTGTATCTTCTATTCCGTTGCTTTTATGGTAGAATTGGCTTGTGTAAAGTGTTAAAGCGGTTTTTTCTCCGATGAACCAGTCAAATCCTACTTTGAAAATTTGTGAAGTATTGTCATTTTCTACATCAATGAATTGGTCTAATAATGTGTCATAATTTTCAATTTTTCCGTGAAATCTGTTTTTGCCCAAATTCGCATTGTAATTCCCGAAGAAATTGAAGTTTCCTGTATTGATGTTTGCATTTACCGAACCGTTGTGGCGAGAATTATCGCCTTGCGTAAATCCCATATCGACGCCCACGCTGTAGCCTTTTCTTTTGTTTTTGTGGGTAATGATGTTGATGATACCGGAGTTTCCTTCGGGTTCATATTTTGCCGACGGATTGGTAATGATTTCGACTTTTGCAATGGCATTGGACGGCAATTGCTTCAATAATTGCGAAGCCGGAATATTGGAAGGTTTCCCGTCCACCATTACTTTCACGTTTTCGTTTCCGCGCAGGGAAAGTTCGCCCGTTTGCTGGTCAACGTTTACTGAAGGAATATTGTTCAAAACCGAAGCGGCATCGGCTCCTGCACTGACCAAATCTTTTCCTACATCTACCACGCGTTTGTCTATTTCGGTTCTGTATTGGGAAACTTCGCCACGGATTTCTGCTCCCTTCAAAACAATAGCTTCATCTCCCAAAACAATAATTCCTAAATCTGTTTTAGCGCTTTGAATGGTTATATCCTGACTTTTTTCTGAAAATCCTACGGCGGAAAGTACCAATTCGTAAGTTCCATAAGGAATTTCGCCGATAGCAAAAACGCCGTTGTCGTCGGTCATTCCGCCGGAAACCAAATCCTGAATTTCTCCTTTGGTGTAAATTTCAATCGAAACAAACGGAAGTCCTTGTCCCGAAGCATCTTGAATTGTTCCTGTTATCTGACCTGTTTTATCTTCGTTTGCCAATGAGAAGACCGCTGCAAAAAGAAACAGAACAGAATAAATTTTTCTTAAACTCATAACTATTTTATTTTTGTTATACATACTACCTTGTTATACATAGTTGAAAAACACAGTTTGCTATATTTTTCTCTTATAAGACGACTATGTTATGTGAATTGTTACACTTATTTTTTTCTTAATACACAAAAAATTGATTGAATGTCCGTTTTTAGTAATAATGGACTCATTGTCATTCTGAACATTTGATATTAAGAAAAAAACAATTAAAGAATCTCTTGATTATCAAACAGATTCCTCCTTCGTCGGAATGACACAGGCTATAAGCATACCGCTTGGGTACAAGCTTGAAAATTTTTTATTTGATATGTGAGGCGTTTCTCACTTTTAAAATTTAAATCTTAATTTTAATTGATTTTCAGACATTTAAACACCCTGTTTTACTATAACACCAAATCTGATACATTACCCATTCAATTGATTGTATCTCTCAAAATAAATGTATATTCATCTTTTTCCCAATCAAAATCCGGATTGCAAATCTTGGTTAAATCATCAATAACAATGCTGTCTTTTTTATAAACATACATAATCGCCTCTCCTTCATTTTTGACCACGGTATCACCGATATTTATATAATCAGACAAAGGTCCCCATTCTCTTGCTTTTGATTTATACAAAACTTCCTTTTCGGTAATAAGGTCAATACCTTTTAGTCTTAAATTAGGAATACCCCAGTGCGAACTTTTCCTGATATTATCAGTTACTACTATATTACAATTTTGTTGTTTAAAATAGGCACTTGAACAATTTTCCGAATTACCGCAGGAAAAGAATAACAACATTAAGATTATGTTTATATAGAATTTTTTTTCCATTTTTTAACTTTATTTAAAGAAACTGTAAATTCCGGAATAAGAACTAAAACGGTTCACACCAACATTTGCAGAGCGTGGAGCATATCCAAGATAAGTGCTTTTCACTCCTTTAGAAGCAGGTGAAAATAATGCATTTGGTTTAAAAGGAATTGCAGAAGTAGAAGTAGATAAAAAGACCGGACCACCCGAATAAGTAGAGTTTATAGCCGTTTGACTAAGTCCTCTCAAAACATTAGTTTCATCTCCGTACATATCATGGAGTCCTCCCGAAACGTATGGGCTGAATGGTGAAAAGTTATTAAACGGCATTTCACTGTTAATTCCAAATCCAACTCCTCCTGTAAGTCCTATTGAGATATTACCCGGAGAAAAAATAAAGTTTACAGAGACATCATAATTTACAACATAAAAATTACCGCTATCTCCAACGTTAACAGACATTGCATCAGGGTTATAAGGACTATATTTCGGATCATAATTACCGCTCATATAGGCAGTTCTTGCCATGGCAACCATCGAATTGTCTCTATCTAAATTCCATATCGTAGTTCCTGCTTCTGTTTTGAACTTGTTTTTCATTTTTGAACCTTGAATATTAGTTACCGAACCGTCTGAATTTAAAGAAAAATTGTAACGGCCATCTGCGACATCATTAGTAGTGCTATAAACATTACCGGAATCCATATATTCAGAATAACCTAAGTCTTTATAATTATCCTTTGTTATATGATGATGACTGTATTCCCAAGTTGACTTACCATCCTCTCTGGTTTTCTTGCCCCAGCCATCACTTTCCTCACCAGCCATTCCCGTCGGGTCAATTAGCCTCACCGGATTCTGATAAGTATATTGATACGGTGTCATTGTTTGCTCGGCTAACGGATCCACACTCAACCATAAACTTATCCTCGGGTCATAGTATCGTGCTCCATAGTAGTACCATCCCGTTTCCTCATCCAACTCCTTCCCATTGAACTTGTAAGGACTGTTATTTGAACTTCTGTGTTCCTCTACAAAGGTCTCACCAAAAGCAAAATACTCTATATGCTGACTTACTTCTCCTAATAAGTTTGTAATGTAGGAAGTGCTTCCAAGATGGTCAGGGTGGAAATCGTTTTTTGATGTGTAGAAAGGAGTTTTCATTGGACTAAAGGTATTAATTTTTCTTTTACCAGCGCTTCCGGAGGGCAAACACTTTTACTTAGTGATGAATAATGTTTCCAATAAACTGCTCAGAACTGTTTATGCCGTAGTGGATTCATAAAAACCGTTTGATCCAAACCTTATTACAATTGACCCCAGATTCCGATGAATTTTAACACTTTTTATTGGGAAGAGACAGAGTCAACATTACGATTTTTTTAATCAAACGAACAATCTTTTTTCTCTTAAATGCACAACAGGTTCTCAATATCCCGGGAGCGCTCTCTGCTTACGGTTCTTTTCCGAAAAAGCCTTCTTTAAATTCAAAAGCGCGGTATTTCTCTAAATGAATTCTTTAGAATGGTTTGGGATTTAAGACTCTGAATGCTTCTCTAATTTTCTTCAAAAATACTTTTATTTTACTGATTCAAAACCATTTGCAGGATTTGAGAAAATTTTGGATATTTGGAGGTGGCTGTAGAATTATCCTAATAATCCCCAGAAAAAATGAAAAAAGAACTGCTTTCTAAAGTATATCAACATCCATTGATAAGTCCCCAAGAGCTTAATACGCTCATTGATGCCCACCAAAAAGTAATGCTCCAAAAAGGCGATTACATTTTGGAAAAAGGACAAATCGCCAATGAATACATGATTTTGGAAAGCGGACTGATGCGCT